>Ga0182004_10001244_pt1 | contig 18234 bp, 16 predicted proteins | sample Sormic07211540_1_FD_120479 | JGI IMG/M metagenome (GOLD analysis project Ga0182004, IMG submission 120479) | Endophyte microbial communities from Sorghum bicolor roots, Mead, Nebraska, USA - 072115-40_1 MetaG | ecosystem: Host-associated > Plants > Roots > Unclassified | place: USA: Nebraska...
AGTAGTCGAGAGTTAAAAAAGAGATTAAGAAAAAAGATAACAAGATGGAGAACTGTAATTCAAAGAGAAAGACTAGAATAATAAAGAAGGGGGGGGGGGGGGGGGGGGGGGGGGGGGGGGGGGGGGCTATGTGGTTCAGATCTTATTAGGAGCAACCTTCTCCTTTGTGAAAATGTCCTTTTGAGATGGAGGCCAATAAAGTGGTTTAAGTTTAATTGTGGGGCACAGGCATGCAACCAAACTGTTCCGTTTCCTTTTTTATATTCCTTAAGGACATTGTTAACTGAATCTTCCTTAGTAGTGTTTATATTCCTTAGCTGCCCTGAATCTTGAAAATAGTGGTGCCTGATAGATCCCACCTGTTACAATGCATCAAGACAGCGACATATCGCTGGGGCATGATATGTGGTTCAGGTCTTACTAGAAGCAACTTTCTTCGCCAAAAATAAAAAACACTTTTGACATGGAGGGAGTGAAGGGGTTTAGGTTTAATTGCTACCAGACAATTTAATTTCCTGCTTTTATGTTTTATATTCCTTAGGGACCTAATCACCCACTAGTGTTCTTATAGCCAGTACATTTTTTTTGCAAATAAAAAAATATCACTACTACTTTCTCATATTTATTTTACCAAGAAACGATACTATTGATTTCTGATAACACTGCTCTAGAATAATATAAAAGTAGTAGCGAGTACCAATTCAGTTTGAACAAGGAGAACAATATCCTTAATTATTAGAGCTACAACAAAGTTTAGGCCTTTTCTTAAAGAACCTTGTAGATTAGGCATTGATCTCACATTCAGAAAAGAAATCCTAAAGGGCTATTTTTATAGTGTTTTGCTCCCCCTTTTTTTAAAAACTTTCTTGTGATTTCTGGTGGCTTGCTTTTGCTGAAGCAAAGCAAAGAGGGGCATGAGCCTCAGGTTGGGCTTTCTCCAATAAAATTGGCCTGCCAGAGGGTATTTAAGACCTTTTCCTGGTCCCTCAACTCTAGTGAAACAAGTCAAGAAACACAATACGAAGACATCCCGTGGTGCAGGAGCCGGTATCACTGGTCAGTGATGGCGCCAAATCAAGCATTATTGAAGGCACACCTTGTTTTTCCTCAAGCTTTGTACATGTGGAATCTTTTTCCCCGCTCTCTCTTTCAATGTTCCCAAAAGGCAGAATCTTTCTTTCGTGCATGTGGAATTGTTTGAAAAAGATCGAAACTGGCATCTCATCTCATACTACAATAAGTGGAAATTCATGTGTCATGGTTGTTTTTTGACATGGAGTATTTTCCATGCCTACAAAATTTATTTTCAGACTTTTGGTGTCTTGAAACATTTTAGGAATTCCTTCTCGAGGATTCACTCTCTTGTTTCTTTATACCAGCGATGTTGATGCTGCTTGCAGGATATAATATTGTTGCTCTCACCTTACTAACAAATGCATCTTCAAGAGGCAAGAGCTGAGACCATACATTTGCCCATTAATCTTATAAGAGACCAGTATCTGTAGCCTGTAGGTGATTAAGCATGTGCATAATGTTCTGTACCACAGTTTCACTTAGCACTTTGCGAGTTTGTGAGGAAACGGACATATACCTACAGATATGAAAAAAATAGCTATCATTTTTTTTTCGAATTCAGTCAAATGGTTTGGAGAAGATATGAATGGATGATGACATTATATTAGATGAATATGTCTGAATTTGAGTACTCGGATATGGATACTGAATCTCTGGATTCAGATATGTATGTTCCATCGGATATTGAAGCCCTTCCTTCGGTGCATCTCTTCCCTTCTCACATTTCCAGGAACCCATTGCTGTTTTCATGTGGATTTTGATTGCTGTAAGTCATAGCCATCAGGTACCTTCAGTTTAGTTTAACTAATGTTAACCCTGTTAGCTGGGTAGAATATTGCTAACGCGTTCTCAGAGAATAATATCTTCAAAAGGTACATAATTGACCGGGCATGCTTTGAGCTATTATTCTAACCTGTTTCCTGGCAAAACCATGTTCTCATGAAATGCAGCACTTGCTTGTGGTGTAAAAGTAAGTTCCTGACAATTGTCCTACTTTATTTGAGACCATCCAACCATTGTCCCAATCTATTTTTGATCGCGTGATTCTAAAACCAGATACGTATCTTTTATGATTCAAACTATCAATACTGGCCAAATTTGGTAACCTAATTGATTTTAAGACGGTTTATATTTTCTGAAAACAATAGGGACTAATTTTCTTTTATAAAAAAATCATAGAATTTTATATTTATTTCAATTTAAATAAATCAGAAAAAAATATGACCATTTGCCCAAAATCTGAAACCGTGCATGCTCCGTCTCTACGGCCCAAAAATCTACCATGCAGACTTTCGAAGCCGGCCTGAACGGGGACGAAGAGGCCCACCTAACGGAAGTTTTCCTCCCAAGAAGGCCCGTTGAGGCCTACTCAACGGCCCATCATTTCCGTGACAGGAACGGTGAGATCTCGGCCGTCCAAGCTAGGGCTCGCGGCGTGCCCCCGACCCCTATAAGCACCCAACCCTAGTCCAAAACCCCGCCTCCACTTCACACCCCTCCGCCTCAGCTCCTCGCGCCGCCGCCGCGTCTCCTCTTCTACAGGTAGACCTTTGCCCTTTGCTCGCCGGCTTCCTACCTCCGTTCCGTGCCGCCGGTCGATTGCTTGCTTGTCTGTTCCGGGTTCTTGGTCGACTGCTTAGCCATAGGCTGTGCGATGCGCGCGCGGATCTTGCCGGTGTCTTGATCGGTTGCCTAGCACTGAACGTAGGCTGTGGGATGCTGTCGATGCGTGCGTTGATGTCGCGGCTTGCTCCAGACTGTGCTGCTAACGAGGGCGGGAGCGTTGATTCTTGTTCCCGTGGTATTTGTTGTTCGTCTCTGCTGACTCCGTCGCTGTTGCGTTTTTTTATGTGCAGGTAAGAAGGAGAGGGAGAAGGCAAAATGGTGAAGCACAACAACGTCATCCCCAACGGGCACTTCAAGAAGCACTGGCAGAACTATGTCAAGACATGGTTCAACCAGCCCGCCCGCAAGCAGAGGCGCCGCATCGGTGAGCTCATCGCCCCCTCACCTCTTTCAGCCTACTTATAATATTTCGCGTGCTTCAATTTCAACTAGTGTTTGGCTAATAAACAGTTCGTCCTGCCATGTGCATTGCAATAGCTCATTGTTGTCGATAATGAACCTGTGCAAGGTTTAGTTTGACGTATTGGGTTGCTAAGTTAGTTTTAAGAGCATACTATACTGTTTGCTAGTCTTATTCACACAAGAAGGAATCCCTGATTGAATGTAATATAGTTTTTTCATTGGTCAAACTTTAACACCTGTTAGCTGTGCTGTTCCTTGTTCGTACCTTCCTCCTAGTAATGAGACCTGCACTAGCCAAAGTCTGGATGGCTCCCAAGCCACCCTAACTAAACAGACCCGTTATGTTAATGTTATGTTACTTGACTAGTCTTCTACTGATTGAATTTACTAGCACCAATCGAGATGACCATGAGATGCTAATAGGGTTTGTTCTGCATGTATCTGATTTGCATTGCATTGTATTCCCTTGCTATACAACTATTATGCTATTGATGAAGTAACCCAAAATAAAAGTTCCCTTGCTTTACTCAACAATTACACTCATTTACCAAAACAAATGTTCTTGATGCAGCTCGTCAAAAGAAGGCTGTGAAGATATTCCCACGCCCAACTGCTGGCCCTCTTCGCCCCATTGTTCAATGCCAGACTCTCAAGTACAACATGAAGTCAAGGGCCGGGAGAGGCTTTACCCTTGAGGAGCTGAAGGTGATGCATTGCTCTGTTATTGCCCTTCCATATCAGTTGCCCTTGAGCCATGTGGCTTTCTCAAATGCTGTAGTATGTTTGCATGATGGCACATCTTGATGTTTTTAATCAGTAGCTTGGAAATTTTTGTCTCATTGTAAGTCATAGTTGTATGGTGTTTAGATTTTGTTTCAGACATGGCATCAGGCTTTCATTTTTCCTTCTTGAATTACCTTCTGGTGAATCACTAAAAGTTATTATGTTGATTGCAGGCTGCGGGCATTCCAAAGAAGCTTGCTCCAACCATTGGCATTTCTGTGGATCACCGCCGCAAGAACAAATCCCTCGAGGGACTGCAGGCCAATGTCCAGAGGCTTAAGACATACAAGGCCAAGCTGGTTATCTTCCCAAGGCGTGCTCGCAAGGTCAAGGTATGGGCAGTGATCTTTTCCTTAACAAGGTACCTTTTGAAGGAATTGTCCTAGCTTCTTCAATCTCTAATGCCTTTCATCTACTTTCATCACAGGCTGGTGACTCTACTCCAGAGGAGCTTGCCACCGCAACCCAGGTCCAGGGTGACTACATGCCAATTACTCGTGGTGAGAAGCGCTCAGTTGAGGTTGTGAAGGTTACAGATGAGATGAAGGAGTTTGCAGCCTATGGCAAGCTCCGCCTTGAGCGGATGAACAAGAAACACCTCGGTGCCCGCCAGAAGAAGGCAGCTGAGGCGGAGAAGGAAGATAAGAAGTGAAGTGGCCGAACATAGTACCTGTTTTGTTCTATTCAGCCATTAGTGGATGCTACTACCATCAAGTGCTTGTTCTAAGTTTTTTTTGGGTACTGGAAATAGAGACCAGACAAACATTTTGGTGTCCTACTGTTTGATACCTTGTACTTGTTTGCGAACTCAGCTATCTAATGGGTTATTGAATTCTTGCCCGTTTGCATGGTTATGCCTTGCTTAATTTTTCATGAGATTGCTTGAAATTCATATAGGCACATAGCTGACCTCGGTGCCTATCTGAAATGTGACTTGTGCGGCCTCAGACCACCTTTTAAATCTGGCAACGGTTCCTCTACAGTTGGGTTACTGGCAGGTCTGCCACAAACAGCAGAGGGGGCCAACTGGAGTGGATCTTGTTTGGTTAATTAATTTAAGTTGTATTTATGTTATAATTTGTCATTTAAGGTCAAATGAAATCTACTTCTGTCGGAGTGTTGCTACATGGTTCATGGTTGATTATTACAGGATTTGGTGATGTACTGATCCCCGATGGCATGGCTTATGGATTAACAAAATAAATAGCAACTTCATTTTATCTTCCTCTTCAATAGTTTACTAGCTTCCTAGATGATTTTGCAGGGACTACATGGTTCCTATCAATTACATACGGAGTTCCTATGGGTTGGAAACTTGCGAGTTGGAGGGGAGATTTGCCAAGTCCTTATATTTTGGAGTAGATTTTTTTGGCGATAATTTTGAGTTTTACCAAATTGTTGAAAGGATATTTTCCCTTTTTACCAAAAAAAAATCCAAATAGGGAGTTCATTTGGGAAATTTCTGGAGTTGCTCTAGTGTGACCAATGTAAGTTTTGCTCCGGCATGCTGCAATGCTCATTATCTTCTTTTTTCGCAGACCATGACTCCATGAACCTTGAGAAATTCAGAGAACTAGTGCCTTGGTAGCATGTGGCAGCGGTCCGGTAGAGATGCAAAGCGGCTTGTCCGCGAACACGCAAATATTTTGCGTGTTCAGGGATAACTTGGCCTGCATCTGCATCCCTATAGCCAGTGGGCTGATGCCGTGTTGGAGCAACAGGCACACACCAAAGTGTAAATGAATGGGCAGTTATAGAATTTGTGTTTATGATTGTGAATGAATGGGCAGTTAGAAAATTTGTGTTTATGACGAAGAAAGGTGGACTAATAGAATCATCATCCATGCAGCAATGCTTATCACAAGTTATGCCTTTGCCTGCAGACTTCACAGTCCACACCTCATAATAGTAGTAAAGCTATGATGCAACCACCAACTGGTAATGAAACCCTTTTTCTATCAACAATTGCGATCCCTTTTCTCTGCTCAATTATTATCCTAAAGCATATTCTGTTGGTCTGAGCCATAATTCCACAAACCTTACATGTCTCGCGCGCAATGCATGTTGTGACTTGTGACAGGCAAATTGCAGAAACAAACAGAAACCTTTGTGCTTGCCGTATTCAAGATGGACAAGTTCTACACTGCACTCAACTGGTAGGCTCCTCAGTAGATTTGCAAAAGGGAGGAAATGGGACCTTGGGAGGCGATAATTGCCACTACTGCACTAGGTCTTGTTGGATTGGACATACTGGGCCGAGTTTAACACCATCGTTCCTTAGTCCTTAAGTCTTTGGCTATTGCATGTTGCAACAGTTGAACAGTGGGCGAGCAGAAGATGAATCTATGCTGAATTCTGGTATCATTTGCTGATGCAGTGAAAACTTAACAGATACTCTTAAAATTCAGAGAATGTATAGATTTCAGGATGAAACTTATTTCCAGTGCTACATTAGTCAGTGGAGAAATTGAACATTGTGACTGAAAATCTATGGTTCAGATACACCCAGTGCATACATATATTCTAGTGGAAACTTCTAACATGTTGACTGTTTTGTGTTAATCTTGACTTAATCTCCCAGTCTGTTACTCAATTAAAGGGTAATACCTTTTTGTTGAACTTCTCTGTCAAAGGTGGTATCTACTATCTAGGCATTGCCAGTACTGAAATTTCTTTTGTTGCAAATTGCCTGAAGGGGTAAGTACCAACTTGCTGGATTCAAGTTTTCTAGATCGCTACACCATTCTAATTAACAGGACACAGATGTGTCAGCCCACTGCACTGTTGATCATTTGCTCATGTTCACTGCAGCTTCTGACACAGAAACGTGTTCAACAGGATCCAAACTGATTTCAGGTGCACTTGCACTGACTGTACCATTAGGATACATATTATTACATGAGCAGAAATGGCGAGTAAATATGTATACCACAGTTGATTCTCATAGTGAATCCACCATATGCCCAAATATTTTAGGTGTCACACTGACATTGATACGCTTGTCGTTTTCTTTGAAGAACATATATAAAGCCATGACATGGCAATAGCATTGATTTGGTTTGGACACAATTTGTAGCTATAGGTTTGAAGATGAGTTATATTTGCTTATAATAAGTATGCAGCCGCCCAAACAGTAACAGGGTTTTCGGTTCGAGGAATAGGTTAGTCAATCATCTCTTGACTCCTTACTTTTTATTTGGTTCATGGAATAGAATGGTTGATGCATCATACTTCATTCCTCACAAGCCAATAATTAGTACTAGTATGAGAAAAATGGAGCCATTCTACCCAATTTAAAAAATGGACCATGATACACTACCTCGTCTAGATTGGTTTTGATTCCTAAAACCAAACACTCTATAAGTTGCTGAGGCCTCCGAATGGAATCCAATTGGCTACTGTCATCCAAATTCCAAAATGGAGACCATGCGTCAGGTCAAGGATCAGGTTCATAATAAGAGCAGAGGGACCCAAAGCAACAAAGGTTTTTTTTTTTTTTGAGGTAAAAAGCAGCCAACCACTGTATCTTTTCTGACAACCAGCTGCCCCCACCCACAACACAACACACACAGCATTATCAAATCCCAGATGCCCCCTTGCAAAAAGCAGCATGTGTCTGCATTGCATCTCTTGTCTACCACCAATAGCATTAGCAGATCCATGTCTTGTTCCTTTCACTGACCGCTCTTGCATATGACCCCTCACACTCACACCTCGTCTTCTTCTTCTTCCTCTCCTGACTTTCCATGGCCTACCATCCCCTCCTCCACATATAAAACCCTCTCACCCCCTCCATCCCATCTCATGCATTGTTTTGTGGCCTCCAGCTGAGCCCCCTCAAGGTCTTTCCCTGTACATACACACACTCTTGTAAAGATCCCAGCAGCTACTGCCGTTCCTACTCTCTCTCTCTCTCAGTCCAAATGGATCCCATTAGCATGGAGAAGATCAGGGCCATGAACAAGTACAACAAGAGCAGGAGGCAGCTGCAGCTTCCTACTCTCTCAGTCTACATGGCTGCCACCTTTGTCCTCTGCCTGCTGCTCACTAGCCCTGCCTGGTTCCCTAGGCTGTGCTCGGCCCTTGGCTTTTTCTTCCTCACCACCCTCCCTGACATGGTCAAAGCCTTCTTGCTCAGCCCCAAGTGCCTCTTCGTCGTCGGCAACCTCATCGTCGCCTTCCTCGTCGGGGAGTCTAGGCTGGCTCCGAAGAGGGACGACGACCACCAGCAGCCTTCCTTGGTGAACGAGATACACGAGGAGCACGTGAAGAAGAACACAGCGATGGCCACAAAGGAGACTACCGCAGCAGCAGTGGCGGTGGTGGCGGCTGACCACAGCGCCTTCGTCGGAGCCGCCGTAGTGGAGGAGGAGGTGATGGAGGTGAAGGAAGAGGAAGGAGAAGAGGAGGAGCTGCACAAGAGAGTGGAGGACTTCATTGCAAGGGTCAAGAAGCAAAGGAAGCTGGAGCTCAAGAGCTTCTTCGATGTCGATCGATGACGACTATGATATGGCAGGTGCAAATTGCTGCAAGATTCGCTCGCCCTAAAAAGGATCTGTAATGCTTTGTGCTGCTAGCTATCCTTGATTCTATCACTTGTTAGGTTAAAATGTCAGAGGTAAAACGAGGAGGAGATCTGGAGATGAACCCATTCCACTGTAGGAATTGCAGTGTAACTGAGGTGGAGCCATGGCAAGTAGAGTATATTAGGAAAAAGGAGGCAATGGATGTGTGTGATCTCTGAAAAAGGGTAAAAAAAAAAGGAAGAAAGGTGATGCATGGTGTGTTTCTTATCTTGCTTTATGTCAAAGCTCAATTGGCATGAAACCATGATGATGATGATAGCACTTGTGTACTGGGGAACAAAGAGATCCTGTACTCTCAACCTGATGCTACAAAGTTGTCGGGATAACAGTGAGGACTGACGAACCCAAGAGAGATTCTAAATTGACACTTGTTTCAGTAACCCAAGAGAGATTATAAAAACTAACTCCTGAAATCAGTGGCAGAAAAGTTTTGCAGCTGGTAAAACAAACTAAGTCCGAGTGTTTCCTATAAAAATTATAGTGAAACTAGTCCTTAAAAAAATAGGTCCTTATTTTTATTTTTATTTTTTTTGCATTCTCATCTAGGTTCATGAACTCTCAGACTAACAGTGAGGACTGACTTTTTTTTGAACAATAACAGTGAGGACTGACTAATAGTTATTTGAAGCGGTGACTTATTCAAAATTTACACTTGTTTCAGTAACCCAAGAGAAACTGTAAATGTTAAATCCTGAAATCAGTGGTGGATCGGAGCTACAAAAACCTTTTGAGCCCTAGTAAAACAAACTAAGTCGAGTGTTTCCTATAAAAAAATTGGTGACATGCACTGTGGGCCCTTAAACTTTTTTTGCATTCTCATTTAATTAGGTCAATAAACTCCCTGATTAATTATGGATCCTTCAACTTTTCAAACGGTTCATCCAAACTACTTGAAAAGTTATGGAATCTAGATTATCACTTTGAGAATTTTTGAACTCAAATGAAAATATGGGGAAAGTTTAAAAAACCCATGTCATAGTTCACTCAAAATTATATTTTCAATCTCTAAATTACCATTAAATTATATTGCACACTTACCGATGAGGCCAGGCAGTCGTACTTTTTTTTTACCAGTCATCAGTTTTTTCTCTCATAATAAATCAGCGAACGGTATTTTCAGCCATGACTTTTCAGCGAACAGGCTCTCGCGAACTGAGCATAGCAATGTCATAGTGGAACCTATCCATCTGGCATTACATTTTTAGTGGTAAAATAACAATGCGTGATTAATAATGAGGTGCCTATCATAACCTCATCAATTTCAAGATCTATCGGCATAAATTATCTCTCGCAGATGCTTATTGAGTTTATAGTGCTCAGAACCGGTACGTGTGTATACTCATAGGAGTAAGATTTCTCGTATATGGACCATTTTCTTATAAAAAAATATGCTTTTGCTCAACTGCCAACGCACCTGTGCAGAGGTACGTTACGTTCGCATATATGCTGAAAAACGGCGCATGTGTTGGATCAAATAAAATAGGGGCTTACACACGCAATGCTGAATGTTCAGGCACGGAAAGAAAAAAGGCAACAGATGCATACGCCGTGCTTATTCAGACTTGTCCAACGATATCATACAAGCACAAACACTTATACACCCACACCAATATTTTAGAAATGATACGTACTGCAGATCAAATTTAATTTAGTTTAATCACGACATAAACTAACCGAAAGGATGGATTATCCGGAGCCACTTGTGTTGTGCTGCCCGGCCTCGGCTAGCTTTTGCGGCTGCTGAATCGGATCGGCGTCAGGGTTGCATGCATGCCGTTTCGAGATGAGATCACATATTCTTATCTGAGCCGCACCACACGCACACACGACATGACACGGAAAAGGCGCACTATACTAGGAGTACGAGCACCGCAGCTGATGCGAAAAGGAGAGAAAAAAAATAAGGAGAGAGAAAAAAAAAAAGGTGGCAAAAAAGGGTCTGCACGGATGCATGGCCACGGTGAGATGATCGGATTGCTGTACTGTACGCTCATAGAATAATTCAAGTTGACTTCTTTACAACCGTGGAAATTATTCGCATTGCGCAAAAAAAAAATCAAAAGGTAGAAACTAGAAAGTAAACGTGCACCAGTATTTTCAGGGGGAAAAGTAACATTTGGAATTTCTAAAGTGACAATAGTAGTTAGTAACATGAGAGGTAGTTGTTTTTTACTTGAACAGAGTTAGTTGTAGCAGCTTATCTTCCAGTGAACTCAAATCTCATTTACATTTGTGTCCAAGAATCGGCAAGAACAATGTTTTTACACGACGACATGAGGCCTTTCTTTACCTATACGAAATGGAGCTGTTCCATGTGTAACTATTGAGTCCAAAGCTTCAAACTAGATTCGAGTTAAAGTGCTCTGCTGTTTAGACTGCTAACTTTCTTTCACAAAATCGGAAATGCAGCCACGGGTTCACAGCCCATAACACGCAGTGTCATAACTTGATAACTCCACTCCAAAACCTTGGCCCAGTGTAATTTTTTGTTGTACAAACCACTAATACATATGCTTGGATTCATTATACAACTGGGCTCTCGAAACTCACAAGGGCAAGACTTACACTACAACTCTTCAACAATCTACCCAAACATGTGTATGCCGGAAATAACTTGTAGCGGCAGATCTATTTGCTGAACTTGTGTGCTACGGCAGGCTCCCTTAGCGTGTCCCAAACCTGTCAAAGATGCAAAACAATGTCCATCAAAGATAAGTCGTACAACAAAGGCATTGCTTCAACACCATACAGAGATGAGCGAGGTGATTACTTTTAGTTTGCCTTTTGAACCTCCACATGCTAATAGGAAGGGGCTGTCATTTGAAAATGATACCGAAAAAATAGCTCCCTGGAAAAATCAAGTGTATAAGCGATACAAATAAAACAAATTCTTTCAAAAGTAAACATCTAGTTCATTTGAAAACATACAAGCTTTGGATTTTGGGAGGCAATGCATGATGGTTTGTCGTTTGATAGATCCCATAGTTTCACCTACATTTGCAGATATGTTAGCAAACATGTTTAACCATATCTATATGCAACCAAACTATTGTAATGTCCTTACCATTTTATCAACCGAGCCTGTTGCAAGAAACTGCAAGAAAAGAAACTAGCATCAGTAATCTGGACTTGTGGATGCATTTCTCTCCCTGTTTAGCACAGAACTATATACCAAAAAGAAAAACATACGTTGGGGGCAGACGGGTTGAAGGAGATGGAAGACACAGCCTTATCGTGTGCATGAAGGGTATACATAGGCTGGCCAGAAGAACTTGATGAAGCTGTTCGCTTATCGAAGGCTTGAACCATCCCATTTTCAAGACTGACCTGGGAGATCATACAGAACATTCAGAAAATACAAGTACACTGTTGCATGTCATAACATCAAAGAGATATACATAATAAGAAAACTGCAGATCAGTCTAACCAACTACTTCATGTCTAGGGTCCAAAAGAAAAAAAGAGTGTCGTGTATTGCAAGCACTGGAGATGAATCTGAACAAATTTTCACTAAATCATGGTGGTTGAACATGGTCCACCAACTAACATCATAAACTTTTTCCCACACAATACTCATGTCGTTTGCCTTCAAAGAGGGAGTCACTAACTATATCCATCTAGATTTCAACTGGTTCTTGTTTTTCAGCAACTTCTCACATTCTTTAGACTACACAGATAAAAGAGTTTAGATATGCAGAAAACAACTGTAAGTTTCATTTACTCACCACAAATGAGTGTTCATTGTGTGGATTCCAAGCTAAACTTTCCACATCTGCTTCAACAGACCATTTATGGCAACTCTGTCCACCATCTTTCATATCATTCTGTAAATTAAAATGTTGGGCCTATATCAATAAAGAATAATTCAATAGGTAATAAACATGATAACTGGTAGATGCATTACCACGGCAACTGTTTTGTCAAAGGATCCGCTAAGAAGAACTTCAGGTGACTGTGGGCTCCATGCAACTGCTTGAACCTGCAAGTCCAGTAAATAAAGGAAATAAAAATTGTACATCAACATCATTTATCAGAATCAGTCCAAAATGACAAAAAAAAGATAGTTATCAATCCTTGCCTTGTCATCATGGTGTTCTAGTGTGACTGCACATTTACCAACAGCTACGTCCCAGATTTTCACAGTTGTGTCAGCACTTGCACTAGCTAGAACATTCCTGGAGTTCGTAAAATAAATCAAACATCAGGTGCTTAATAAGTGAAGAGACACACCATCACTTGGGTTGAAATGAAAACTCACCTCACTTCCTTGTTCCATGCAAGACCAAGCACAGAACTTCTGTGACTTCCTTTCTTATACTTTTTCCCCTGCAAGAGAGAAAAGTGTAGCTCACAAAGACTGGAGAAAAAATATAAATGAATGTTCACTTGCATAGATTGAAATGCACATCATACTATCATGAAAGAAAAATGTGCTAACAATCTTTGTTCTGGGTAAGTACATTCATCCAATCAGCATCATGCTGTTAGGCATTCACATGAGAACCATTAGCTGCATTAATCACTCTGATACGCAAGCAAACTGAACCTAAGAAGAACCCCCAGTGATGTCGCTTGCATCTAAGGAAAGACCATAGTAAAAAATATTCGTGAATCTGGCCAAAAGTTTAGCAGACAATTAACCAGAAAGATAATGCACCAGCACCACATGGTAAGCTAAACACATTTCACAACAGAAAAAATTAATAGTAAATAGTGTCATCAACAAAAATCAACAGAGTAATGAGATAAACTGCCAGTGTTACTTTGGGAGTTTGGTAAAGCTGTAAGTCAGGAGAGCAAGATGTTTAGCATAACATCCAGAAAAATAACCTACAGAAGTATGATAGCCCAAATCTCATTCAAGATTAGAGATAGGTGCAAACCTTTTTGCCCTTTGCCTTCTTCTTTTTTGAAAGTCCTCCTAGCACCATGTGCGGCTGCAATTCATCAACCTGTTGACAAATATCAAAGGTCCATCAAATAACATAGCAACTGTTTCGCAATGAGGCACCTCATGGTTATAGCCCTAGCCATACCATATCTAAGTCCCATATTTCAATGGCAGGATCCATGGTTCCAACAGCTACAAAATTCCCTGTGATATTGACGTGCAGAGAAAGCAACAGAATCACAGAATCAGATAAGTTCCTTCCTCCAAAGAAATAAATTGGTACCCCTTATTTTAACACGCAGTTTTACCTTTTTCGCCACCTTTGAGATTAAAATCCATCCAAGCAGTGCAGAGCGGAAAATCAGCAAGAGGAACATCATGATGCACAAAGATATTTTGTTCACCATCATCTGTTTCTTCAAGAATGTTGACCTGTCATCCAAATAATTTAACAAGTACAAAAACTAATAGCATAAGACAGTCTGGCAAGTCATTCAGGCAGGGCAAGAAATGGAAAGTAATGTGACCTGACTGTATTTTTACATGGACAGACACTAAGAGCACGTGCTGGGATCAATTTCCAAACACAAATTTACTAACTACAACCAGTATTGCTACATCAGTGGGCACCTAGAAGAGATTTTAGTAACAAACTAACAAACCATGTTCTATTACTACAGGAAAATACTTAAGACCCTGTTTGGATCCTCTGAGATACTCCATCCATACCCGAAACTCTTGACGTTTAGGACATGATTGTGGTAACCAAGGAGTGATTAATTTGGGGGTATTTTTCCTCCTTTGCCCTTAAATAGGTCTGCGGGTGCATTCTTTCCAAGAAAGTTTCGCAGTCCAGATGGCTAGTGCGCGGGGGTGTTGGCCCTGAGGTCGTCGGTTCGATACCTCGCAGACGCCCTTTTTTCGTGCAGCACTTAGTTTTGGCCAGGGGCAATTGCGTCAAGTTTCCTTCTCCATGGCCCAGAAAATCAACCTTTGTAAAAAAGGCAACAAAGTTTCGCAGTTCAGATGGCTAGTGCGTGGGGGTGTTGGCCCTGAGGTCGTTGGTTCGATACCTCGCGGACGCCCTTTTTTCATCCAGCGCTTAGTTTTGGCCAGGGGCAATTGCGTCAAGTTTCCTTCTCTGCGGCCCAGAACGTCAACCTTTGTAAAAACGGCAACGTTGCCCAGAACATCAGGAATTTCGGGTATGGAGGGAGTAACTATTAGCAGTGTAAGTGTTAGCTGGAGGGAATCAGCTTTTGTTAGCTAGGTGGTAGGCAAGACACTAGCCAGACTATTAGCTGGGGATCCAAACGGGACCTAAATTAATTTTTAGCAGTTAATTGTTAGCTCTAGGGGATCCAAACAGGCCAACTCTTACAAGAAAAAACATGGCTGTTTTTTTAGCAAAATCAGAAAATATGCTAACTGTGCTTGCCTGAAGAGAGAAGATATCATCCTCACTGTGTGCGCAGACAATAACAAAATCGGTAGGCATGATCATCTTATCTTCAATGTCCGAATCATCGTCGTCGTCGTCATCCTCCTCCTCCTCCTAATAAGGTACGGAAAATGTATCAATTTGCATTCATTTGTTTCTATCATCAGTACACAAACAACGAAAGTAAAACAGCAGAGTTAGTGAACTCACATTGTTCTTCTTGAGATAGGGGTCCATTCCGTTGTCCGGATAGTACAAGTCCCCCAAACCGGAGCCGATAACATCAATCTCTAACATAATCATAGGTTAAGAATTCATCCATCGCCTCAGCTCACCTGGTCTGACTGAATTAATAAGCAGGAGGATGAATGGAAGAGAAGACGCCCACCTTCGTCCTCATCATCGTAAGCATCCATGTTGAGCTCGCGGAGCCCATCAGCAACATCGTCCACCTTACTGGAGCCCTTGCCAAGCGCCTTGGCTACGGCCTTGGCCCGGGCAGCCTCATCCACCTCCTCCACCTCTGCCGCACCGTCGAGTTCCATGGTGCCAGCATCATCGTCCTCGTCAGCGTCGCTCCCGGAGCTGGAGACAAGTTACACGGCAAGAAAAATGAAACCAAGTCAGGGCGCGCAATGCTGGAGACAAACAGGTTACATATAAAACAAAAAATCGACACTATTGCTGGAAGTAGAGCGGGCGATGCAAGGAGAGAGAGAGAGGTAGGGGGGGAGGAAGGCGGTGCTCACCCTCCGCTCAGGGCGAAGGTCTTCATGGCCTCGGCGATCTCCTCCTGCGTGGGCGGGTCGGCGACGACGGGCATGCTCTTGGCGGCGCCCCTGGGCACCCAGGATATGGCGGAGATCATCCCCGTGAGCGAGTCCTCCTCCATCGGATGAGATGAGCGAGTCCTCTCTCTTCTCTGATGGTTTTGTCGCGGAAGTGGCGCGTGGCGGGAAGCGGAGGAGGCCGGCGGCGAGGGAGAAAGAGAGAGAGTATTGGAGAGGAGGTGGTGGCTGTGCCGACCAAGGAAGAGCGGTGGGGGGCTAGGGTTTAGATGAGTGGGTTGGCCTGGGCCGTGCGTTCGGACGCGTCGCGTCTGCAGCGCAGCAAGAGAAAGAAGGAAGGAACGCGGTTCGAAATTGGGCTGACCGGCTGACACGTATTGTCGCTAGATGGGCCGGCTGTCTTTGGGCTTGCTAGAAGGGTTCCATGTAATTTTCGCGCACTTAGGTAGTTTTTTTTTAAAAAAAAAAGTCCTATTACCTCATGGATGATAATATTTTTCTCCTTATTAAATTCTAGAGATTAGATATAGGAAGACGGGGGGGGGGATAGCTTGAAAATTCTAGGAACTTCCCAAAACATTATAATTGATGTCAAAACAAGTTTTAAAAACTTTGCATAACAAACATCAGATGTAACAAACCGGCAAGAATGTGTTTGACGCTAAATATGTGTGTAGCATTCTTGTTGGTTGCATCTGATATTTTCTAGTAACATTATAACATAATTAATTAGAATGTTTTTTGAAATTTTTCATAATTATTTTTATATAATTTCCCATTTTATTGACCTCTAGAGATATTTTTATGAGCTCTTAGGTCCACAGATCCCATGATTTTTCTCATAATTTTATAATCTTAGAGTCATTTTTCATGGTTTAAAAAATTCATTAGGTATTTATTATTTTTTAAAATGAATTTAAAATAATGAAATCATCTTCAAAACCTTTTCTAATCTGAGCAGGGAGGTACTTTAAATGGTTTTGAGAGTCGGGAAGAATAAGATGTGTGGTTTCAAAGTTGGAGAAGACAAACCAGACAATGGCAATTATTCAAGGGGATAACATGTACGTTCATTCCCCTAAATCCGCACACGTTATATACCCTCGACAAAGACAAGGACGTACAGTATACATGCCGTGTACGTAACATATGGATGAGGAATGAGGCCTTATTTAGTTTCCAAAATTTTTTAAGATTTCATGTCATATCGAATCTTACGGCATATGCATGAAGTATTAAATATAGACAAAAAAAAAACTAATTACACAGTTTGACTGTAAATCGTGAGACGAATCCTTTGATACTAGTTAGTCTATAATTAAATAATATTTGCTACAAACAAACGAAAGTGCTACAGTAGCGAAATCTAAAAAATTTCTCGAACTGAATCAGGCCTGAGGATGACTGGGTCTTTGGGTAAGCGGATAATGTTCTACGAATTAATTAGAAGTCAAAGTCATGTACCTACATGTGTGACACTGAACCCATCACGGCCGGCATGCATGTCCGCCGCTCCAATCATGCATCTATATTTCCTTGGTGCGTGACCAGGCCAGCAGACACCGTTGACCGGTTGTGTACACGCATGTTCTCGCTCCATGCAGCCTAAATCTGGATGGACAGAAGGAAATTAAACACAGGAGGATCAGAGAATAACTGTGTGCTAGGTTAGCTAGGTTTAGCTTATAGCTATACAACGCATGCAAAAACGTGCAACAATCTGATATGCAGCATGTACAAGTGTCACTTATGACAATCGCAATCGCAATCGTCGCAAGAAGCAAATTGATGGGCCGTGTCGACCACGAGGCAATTGAGTGTTTGTGATGATGATCGTCTATCGCGCATTTGGGAGACAAGCTTAAGTGCGCAGCTTTATTGATTCCTGTTCCTCCGTTGATAAGTTCCCATCCACCCAAAGGATCGGGACGGTGTTGTGTTGCGTGGAACCAAAAACCCTAGCAGAGAATTAGGTGGCCATATACGTACTATATATACCTGATGCATCAGCTAGTGGTAGCGAAATCGAAAACATCAACTACGTACGTACCTGAGGCAACATGCCAACATGCAACGCACGGCGTCCTTTCACCGTATCGATCAGCTAGCTCAGCCCACACCGAACTGTGGATGAGCTTTAATTAGGTACGGTAAGATGCCGTGTCGATCGTCGTCGTTATCCCTTTATTTAATTTACTTATTTATTTATCAACAATAATACTTGCATATAATGCATGATACGATATTATATTATACTTAGGTCAGTTTTGATGGAGGTTTTATGTTCTGGTTTGCAATATATTCTTACTAGTATGTCATGTAATATCTATCGCTTGGGAATAGATGAGTAGTCACGGGGTGCATAGGAGTCCCCGACAATGCAAGTTTAGTTTGGCGGGAATCTATGTTGATATGCATGCATGTGATGATAAGCAGCGGTTGATTGATGAGATATATATATGGATCAGTAGCGGAAGTAGATTGCAGCAACGACAAGTGCACGGTACACGGCAGTATAGAGCCCAAATCCACTTATACGGTCGTTCAGCACATTCATTCCGAGCGAACGATCTAACAACAAACGATAAGGCTTAACCCCCTCCCGTGCGTTGAAGTCATTGATGATGTCAGGTTGAAAAAAGC
>Ga0182004_10001245_pt1 | contig 18233 bp, 17 predicted proteins | sample Sormic07211540_1_FD_120479 | JGI IMG/M metagenome (GOLD analysis project Ga0182004, IMG submission 120479) | Endophyte microbial communities from Sorghum bicolor roots, Mead, Nebraska, USA - 072115-40_1 MetaG | ecosystem: Host-associated > Plants > Roots > Unclassified | place: USA: Nebraska...
GGGGGGGGGGGGGGGGGGGGGGGGGGGGGGGGGGGGGGGGGGGGGGGGGGGGGGGGTTGCGCGGCAAGCGACGACAGGTGCTCGCGTCGGGGAGAGGAGGCATGTCGCGCTCGCGTGTCAGGGAAGAGAGCAGGATGCGAGAGGGCCTACTGGCTGCGCAAAGCGGAAGGATGGGAAGTAAAGTTATTATTGGGATGCAGAGATAGCGGGCCTGATTCGTGCTGAGGCTATTTTGCGGGCCGTGCCATGCCAGCCCACATGCCTGGGTGCGGTCCAGGCATGGCCCTAGGTCAAAAATACGGGATTCGTGCACGAGCTATATGCCTATATATAGGTTTAGATGATTGGTTTAGATTGGATCTCCACGAAATACTGCCAAGACATTTTATACGGTGACTGCTACAATGACACACTGGAGAGTTTGGTGGCGTCCCAGACTATCTAACAACTTTGCAGTTGGTCAGAGATTTGATCTATCAATTATGTTTTTCTCTACGACTGCTAGTTGTGTGCATAGAAGGAGAGTACACATGCAGATTGACTAATCACATATGTTGTATATCTTTAATCTCAAGCAAGCAAAGAGTCCGGCTCTGGGGAAGCATGCAGCCAAGGCATGCCAGTGAGACAAGCGATGCTTGTAGCCTTGCACGCATGGGAACCAAACAAGATTTTCCTCCATCCAAGCTCTATGAGTGCAATAACCAAACACGGTCTTGTGCATGCTCTCAATCTGGCTCCCTAGAGCATGGCTGTTGAGGTACAGCCCGGTTCATCTCAGAAGTAAACCAAACACGCGCAGCTTCACTCACCGGCCAGGCCTGGCGGACGCTGAGATCCCGCAGTCAAAAAAAAAAAAAAGACGATCCTGCGTCGTCCGACAATCAAACAAGGTATATGCAGAGTAAGAAGTCAGTAAGAAGTCGATCACCACCAATTAAGCACCAAATTCCTCTCAAGTAATAAAGCATTTAGTTCTCTAATCAATACAACAGAGTATCAGAGCATGTCCGCATCATCTTCATTCTCAGAGTCAGAGCTGAATTACACAACAGTCCACCGCAGCACAGAAGTCGCCCAGGCCAGTGGCAGTGGGTGGATCGGTCACTTCATGCCATGGAGTAGACCGCTGCGGTCGCGGCGCGGGTAGCTGGGCTGGGGCGCCATGGCGCTCGCAGCCTCGCCGCAAGAACGCCAGCCGCTGCCACCGCCAGCTCCCGGCTGCACGGCACTACCTCCCGGCCCCGCGGGCAGGGCAGCGCTGATGCTCCTTCCCCCTGGGGACACGGCGGCGCCGCAGGCCGACGACGACGAGTTCCCGGCGCGACAGAAGTTGTGCAGGGACACGTTGCCTCTGACGAGGTCGGCGTAGCGGAAGGGCGGCGCCGTGTCTGGGTCCATCTCCAGGAACGCCCGCTCGTCGTCGGTCAGGCGCGCCGCCGGGTCCGCGTACTTGCGCCACCATTCCTCTGAGCTCCCTGCTGCTTTGTTTGGACAGGGTCAGAGGCTGCTCATCTATAACTGAAATAACTGACATGATGCTCTCTCTGATGATCTGATGAATGAATACCTTGTTGGGGCGATGGAGGCAGCAGTTGCGGCAGCGGCAGCGGCAGCGGCGGCGGCGGCGGTGGCGGCGAAGCGACAGGTTTGTGGAGCATGGTGGTGCCGGTGATCACCACAAGGCTGAGCCTCTTGAGCTCCTCTCTCAGCTGGGGATCCACCGGCCTGAAAGAGAAGGACCTCTTCCATGTGTCCACCATAGAGGCTATGGCAGGTATTATCAGGGTCTCCACTTGAACTGAAGCCAGCACCTGCGATCATCACAAAGATCAGAGCAAGAGGTTTTGACAGCTGCTTCATCATTCCAGACCTGTAATAGTGTCTATCGTAGTGTCATTGCACACCTGCTCGACTGCGCTGACCACGCGATGCATCATTCCTTGCTTGCGGTAAGCTGGCAGTGTGCCTGCGAAGGGCATCTCCGCCACTTTCCTGCCGTGGATCCTGTAATAACAAACAATTAAAAGAGGGGAAGCAGTATTGCATGCACAGCAATCATGTTTTGTTCCAGCAAAAAAATGAAGGCACCAATTCAAGTATCTCAGCAACAACAATGTTGTTTTGCATAAATGACTCCAGTCTCATGCATTGCCCCATATATAAGTTCAGACAAGCATTGCAGTTTGCTCTTTTCTTCAGGTGATGCTTGGAAAAGCCCTGGATAGTTCAGATTTTTTGCATATGTATATGCTTTTTATAGGGAAACAAGAGGGGCAAGTCCCTACTGAAATATATTGAATTAAGGAAACAGAAATTACAACAAAGAATGAAAAAAAAGGAGGCCCCCTGATTGAGCTTTTGCATGCATGACTCTTCATAAGCTAGAAAACTTCAGGCTGGCATTGAAATTGCATATATGGCCGATGCCCCTAATTAAGCTTTGGCACAATTGACAACTGGTTAATATAAGCTTAGTGCAGTAGCAGAAAAAGCTAGGCTCTACTGTGAACAACTCGATGATGCATGCAAATAAATGGCCAGCTATATATGCCAGTTACTGCCATTGCATTGAGCCACTGGTTTTACTAATTTCAACAAGTAATATAGTCCTACACATGTAATAAAGAAATAATAACAAAGCCTGCGATAAACTAACTGTTAAGGGTGTCGAGTACAGACACAAAGAGAAACTGAATCCAAACCTCAGCAGGGCTGTTGAAACGATCTCCCCATCCTTCTCTAGAATCATTGTATAGAACCCTTCATAGCTTAGCCGTTTAAATTGAGACCTGTTCAAGCATGAAACATCTTCTAAATAAGTGACAGAATTAACACTCTAATAACTGAATGACATCAATCTCAGGTTAGTAAAAACACATGGACGCCTCACTCTGACTCAAAAGACTTACCCAAGGCTATACACGGCTTGATGGAGCATATCGATCTTTGTGCGCCGATCCTTCACTGGATTGAAGCACTGGTTGAGCACACCGAGTGCCACCGCAAGCTTCACGTTGCGTTCCAGAACAGCAGGCATTCCTTGGGAGCTGGCTGGTTCGTCTTCGTGAATTCTCAAGAGCGACCACGAGAAACCATCCTCCGTGCTGTTCATCACACCTATAACTTCTGAAAGCTTAGCGGAGAGCTGAAACATCCATCCATATCCATCCAAAGAGAAAAAAAAACACCATGTTCAGTTTATATAACACAAGAATAAAAATCAAATATAATGAGCAAATAGTTGCATATCAACAAGTTTTTTCACCTTCTTGCAGATCTCACCACAGTACGCGCCGATGTCGCGCCCGTTGCCTAGCAATGGACGGCAGCTCTCATGATCTGCATTATCAGTTTACCTTACCCCCATTAGTTTCTCTTTCTCTTCAGAAAGCAGCAGAGAAAAAGACCAGTTGAGACAGTGACTCAGCAAGCGAGTGAGAGGCGTACACTTGCAAGCACACTCCTGGCATGTGGACAGGTCCTGATCGTCGTTCGACATGCACAGCGTGCACCGGCAGTAGTGGCACGACCACGAGCCATCTGGAACCTGAAAAGGATTCCAGCGATGTTTTTTCAGACAGAGAGAATTTTGCTGTTACAAACACACAGGACAGGAGTATATACAAACCTCAATGGCGAGGCACTCCGGATGGAAGGTGGAGGTGCAAAAGTCGCAGCAGAGGAGCTCGCCGCCGTCGGCGCAGACGCCGCAGGCGTCGTCGCTGGAGTCCTTCTCGCCTGCCTTGATCTTCTCCATCCTAGGAGACATGATCCTCTCGACGACAACCCCTTTCTTCTGATGCTTGGCGAGGAGCCTCCTCTTGGCCTGCGAGTTCTTCTCCTCCTCCTGCTCCAGCGCGGCCCTCACCTTGGCCTGCGCATGGAAGGTCCTCACCTTCTCGTTCTGCCACGCCTCCTGCATGGACTGCAGGAGGGAGTCGCCGGACACGAGGAGGAGCTTCTCCCACGCCACCTGCTGCTGCTGCTGCCCGGTGCCGGGGACGCGCCCGGCGTGGACCTCGAACACCGGCAGCGGCACCACGGCGTCGCAGCAGTTGCAGTGGACGCCGGCTCGGGTCACCGCGCCCGACACGATCTTCTCCTTGCCCGCGCCGCCGCTGTCCCCTGGAACGTAGTACACCGTCTCTCCGTCGGACAGGAAGCCGCCGTCGATGAGCCATGTCAGGATGGTGTGCTTCTTCGCCGGCGCCGGCGCCGGCGGTGCCACCGCGTTCACGGCGCTCCTCCTGGCGCCCAGGCTGCTGAATCTTGTCGGCCCCGCGGAAGCGTTCTGCTTCCTCTTCCTGCCGTTGCCTGCCGGCGGCGGAACAGGGACGATCTGAAGACCACTGCTCTGCGCGTCCGTGCTGGCGCCGGATTTCGCCGGCCCAGCAGGCTGGTTCTCGACGACGGCGAGGCTCGCGCCAGCGCCGATTCGCTGCTTGCTGGCGGCCCTCTGCCTCGGCTTCCTGGACGGCGCCGGCTTACTGCTGCTGCCACCGATGTCGGCCTTGGGCGCGCGCATCCTGGCGCGGCCATTCGCCGCCGCGGCGACCTTCCCCTGGGTAGTCGGCATCGCGAGCACAGGCGCCAGGCGTTCATGTTGTGCGCTGTCGCCTGCCAGTGGCGGCGACTTCGTCTTGCTGGCTGAGCTGGATCCGGTGGCGGCGGTTGCGGCCGCAGTGATTTGAAGGGGCCTCGCGTCTTGTGGTTTCCCGCGCCCCGCGCCGCTACTGCCGGGACCGGGATCGTACCAGTGGGCGACGGCGGCAGCGCCACGGCCGCCAACACTGCTGCTGCCGCCGCCGCCATTCGGTCCCGCCGGCGTCCCGGAGGCGAACGACGAGGGGGCCCACCCGGGGGACGTCGTGGAGGGAGAGTGGACCAGCGGCTGGCCCCGCGGGGACATGCCCGCCGCAAAGCTCTGTGCCCATGGCGGTGGCGGCGGGTGGCTATTCCATCTAGCGAAGCGCAAGAGCATCTCCAGCGTGTTCCTCCCAGGTTCTCCACCGGGAGCACGCACCGCCATGGCGTTCGCGGCGGCGACGCCGGTGGTGGCCGGGTGGCCGTACCCGGCGATGGCACGTACTGCTGGCGAAGGTAACGCGGCGGTAGGGTTGAGCACGGGGAGTCCATTGCTCGTGGCGGCCGTGGCTTCCGCGACGTTGTCCGGCCTCGCCGGCACCGAAGACGACGACGGCATCCTACTCAGTTCACACATCACAAAAAAAAAATGTTATTATTGTCCGGACGAAGGATTAAACAGAATGAATAGTCATTTTCATGAACGAGAATAAATAGGAAGCGAGTAATAAAAATCCTTAGGAAAACAAATGGATGTAAATTGTGATCCAATATTTGCACCAACATAGCAATACATTATGAACATAATGGCGTGCAGGTCTGCAAGAACGGAAAATCTAAACTCAATAGTTTTTGCAGTCATTCGTTCTGAGGCTGTAAACATCAACTGTAATAATCAAAGAGAAAAAGCTAATAAAAGCTTGGCATGCCGTACTAGTATATCGTACTAGTATATCGTCGGTAAAATCTCTCGTGAAATTAACCATTTTTTAGGCTGATTCTGTTGGCTGTCATTTGCAGCTCTAGGTGTAAAATATGAGCTAAAACTCGTCGCAAAAAAAAAAGAACAAAACGGTTGACACTATGTCCCATAACCAACAAGTTATAGACATCACGAACATGTCAGAGGTCAATTGGCACAGCAAAACATCAAAAGAAACACGTGAAGAAAAAAGCGGCTAAGCCGACTTCCTAAACTTTCTCAAATGTAAGAATGGACTTCACAGTTGGGTTTCTCTCGCTGAGCTGATCAGAAAACATATATGGATATCTCGTTTGGAGTCTAGATAAATTAACTATGAATTTTGCAAGCTTTTTTCCTAGAATTTTCAGTGCCCACTCATTTCGTCCTCCCGAGATGCGTTCTTAGGCTTTTGCAGTGCTGGACGAGCTCTAGGTTGGCCTAACCAGTCTCTAGATAGGTTTAGTCGATCCCAAGAGTTCTTTGCTGCGTGTTTGCAGCCCCGGGCGTGCTAGCCCTTGCTGGTGTGTAATTTGGACTACAATCCAATATCAATACACTTTTTGACAACTCCACGAATGAAGAGATCAAATCAAGAGACCTAGGTGCCTGAAAATCAAGACAAGAAGAGAGGCGATCTCACTGATGCATCAAATGAGAGCAACATACTCCGTCCCACTACTCTTGATCAACTCCGAGAGGTGCTTTGCAAGGAAGCGGAGGTAGCGGAACGTTGCTAATGTGGTGCACATATTATCAGCTTGTTCGTTTAAGACTCGTTCAAGCAAGGTGGCTGATCTAGACAAGCTTGTCAACTTCAAAATCACCACCTTTGATGGAATATCCATTTCTTCATATAAGGTACCTCCACAGCTCCATTTGTAAGTGAACCTCCCACTAGTCTATTTACTTCAGAGCAAGTCAAGTGGATGGAAGAACAATTAGAGGCATGAGAAGCTAAAATTATCAATTGGATGAATACTATTGAGCATAATGCTAGTATTAAGAAACCGGCTACTGAAATTACCGTTCCTAGTTGTCCTTTGCTAGCACCATTGGCTCCTAAGACCGTAGATTTTCCCTATGGCATGCCGATGAACGGCACTAAAGGACAAGTAGGCTCTTCGGCTTTTGTGGGGCACTAATGCTATGTTTTCTAATCCCATATATACTACTCCTATTACTAGTGTTCCTCACACAGATAATGTTATTGATTGGATTGATGATAATATGAGTGAGTTAGCCGGGTTTTGAAGCTCTTTTTACCACTGTCACCTACGGGCCTGGTGTTCCTCCTAAGGGCACATCTGAGGCAAATCTTGTGCCTCCATATATTTTTAGTAGTCATTTGAATTCCTAGAAAACAAACAAAACTGTGAGAGGCCGATTCTCATGACAACGACCATAGCAATGTTGGCTCATCAGCTAGACCAACTTTTCATGTTGTCATGTTGATCATCAACATGGTGAAACTCATTTGCCAGAGGTAAAGGAGGTTCTTGCTAAGCATGAAGCTTCAATCACTAGAAATATTAAAGAGAACCTTGGTGTTGATATTAAGGGTTATACAACAGCTTATCAAAATCCCTACCCCTCTTGTTTTGATTGGGCTCCATCTCCATCTAATTTTTGATTACCTGATTTTATCAAGTTTAGTGGAGATGATGGTAGGAGCACTAGAGAGCACATGAGTCAATATTTGGCTTAATTGGGAGAAGCTAGTTCTAGTGATGCTTTGTCAGTTCACATGTTTCCTTTGTCTTTAACTGGAATAGCTTTTTCATGGTTTGCTTCACTAGCTCCTAGCTCAATTAATTCATGGTTTGATTTGGAGAAGAAATTTCATGAGCACTTCTTCTCTGGTTACAATGAGCTTAAGCTTTCTCACTTGACATCAGTCAAAAGATGCTTCAATGTGTTTATTGTTGAAAAAGATTTAGTTCACTTGGCTTCAAATGGTTTGCACTCTTATTTTAAAGAGAAGCTTGGTAGTTTTGATTTCTTTAGTGTAAACCAAGTTATGCAGCTAGCTTTGGCCACTAAGAGCCAAAATAAAACCCTAGAATTGCTTAAAAGCATATATATTAAATTATCTCGTGCTCTGCCATCACCTATAGAAAAAAAGAGGAGCTTGGTATAAATGGCATAGTTCTGGATCTAATGACACTAATGATTGTAATGTCTTTCACCAGTAGATCCAATCGGCTCTCAATGAGATGACTGATTTTGGGTGAGATGCATGTTGACAAAGCTCTCTTCCTAGTACATGTGCTTGAATGCAATAATCCGATCGTCTTGGTTTGGTTGGAGCAAACCAAATCAACTTCTAGGGAGAATGTGGTGATTAGTGAACAAAGAAGAGATGAGAAAAAAGGTGTTTGTCTTCAAGTTGCTTTCAAGAAAGATGTGATGAGTAAGAACAAGCTGGGTCATCTCTGCAAAAGGAAACAATAAGAAACAAGCATCAAAGGCAAGCAAGCAATGACACGACAGCAACTGCTGCAGCGAAGTCAGTTGAGCCGACTCTTGGAGTTAGCCAGGCCGACTTGCGTGGCCCTAGCAGCCTTGAGGGGCATTTGCACACCTACAAGCTCCATAGATCAAAAATTGGTGTATCAAAGACCAATGTGCCCAAGATTGCAAGGAAGGCGATGAGATATTGCTGCACTTTGATTAATTGATGAAAATACAAGAAGGAAAAGTCCAATACCATAAATTAGCCTTTGAAAAAAAAGAGTGATTACCACTTAAGCAAGATGAGTCAAAGCAAATTGTGCTAGCTTCACCTCGAGATCATCAAAGGAAAGCTCCTTGTATGTCTCATTGTGATCCTCCAATTCAACCCCTACTCATGCTATATGGGGGTCCTATGGTGTGTGGGTGCCATATCTAATGGCATCTATGGTGCAACAAATACGAGGAGTTGTTGCTGGTTCTTCACATCTTTTGGTGTTTAGCCGACCAAACATTGGTCAATCGAGCTCTAGTAATAAGAAGCAACCACCACAACCACCAAAGATTTTGCTAGCTCATGAGATTTCAACTCATATGAAAGGGAAGGCACCGACCAAGCAAGTTTGTGTGCCTAAGAAGAAGAAGGAAGAAGTGTTCATTGTTCGTGTAAAAGAAGTTGGTCTTCTCGCTTCCATTACAATTGATTTCGCCAAGTGCACATTATCAAAATTAATGAACCAATTGTAATTGAGGAACCAACTACAAAGCTAATGAAGGAAGTCCCTATGGGCATGGCTACTAATGATCAAGAAGTCGAGAGTAGCAATAGGGGCTCCAAGTGTTGCCAACCCAAATGGTGCCCGCCAGGTTTGTCAAAGACCAAGAGGCAGAAAGTGCAATGTGCCAGGCACCACAAGCAAAAGGAGAGGCTAGAGAAGATGAGGGAGGATATTTTTAACTCAACACACCCGTTTTCCCTCCACCATCGAAATTTATAGCAGGGATCATCGATGTAGTGCTTGTTCTGCACCAGTCAGCTTAGTGAATCTAAGTTGCTTGAGCTAACTCCCTCTATTAGCTTAGCTGACTCTAGGTCAGCTGAGCTGACTTCTTCTATCAGCCAAGTTGACTTTGAGTTAGCTGAGCCAACTCTCATGGCTCCTATGGTTGCCAATGCTTCCTTGGATGATTCAACTCTTGTTATATCTTCCATTGTTGTTGCAGATGCTGAGGAGTCTTAGGAGAGTCTATATGAGGAGTTGGTTGATTATGAACCATCTCTAGAGCGCATGTATATCAATGTTGTATATTTGTCTGCCGATAGTGATTTATCGGAGATGATGCAAGGATGGCTCAGTTCAATTTTGCTACGTGAAGTGCCATCTTCGAGAAACAAGAAAACTTCATGAATCATCTCAAACCACTACATGTGAAGGGCCACATCAATGGCATATCGGTCAATAACATGGTGGATAGCGGAGCAATTATGAACTTAGTGCCATATTCGCTTTATAAGAAGCTTGGTGGCATGGATGAGTAGCTAATTAGGACCAACATGACAATTGGTGGTGTTGGTGGTAGTGATCCAATCCCAGCAAAAGGTGTCTCATTGACGGAGCTTACCAAGCAAGACATTGGCTACAATTTTCTTGGTTACAGAGGTGCAAGGGAGCTACAACTTGATTCTTGGGAAAGATTGGTTACATGCCAACCATTGTGATCCTTCTAGTTTGCACCAGCTCCTTATTCAATGGGTGGATAATGGGTAGTTTGTCCACACAGACTCATTGGCCCAAGTTGCCATGACCAATGCTCCTTTGCTCGGGGACATGATGGTATTGCTTTTCTATCTAGACATGATCTTATTGATTTTGAATTTATCAGTGTTACCAAGGATGGCTTTGTACCTCTTTTTATAAACTGGTTGATATTTGACTCAATATCATCATATAGTCAAGGAATTAATGATTTTGACCAACCCATTGGAGCAAGTTGATGTTTGGGTGGCTCCACGCTTAGGTCGACATTTGAAGGTTAAGACTTAAAGTTCATATATGCAGAGATGTTTGAAGTGATCATCTCGCTAGACGGCTAGAGCAATGTATGGAAGGTGTTTGAAAAAAATACTTTCTATGTGTTTGGTATTGATCAAGCAATGGTTGATACATGTACCACCCTTAGAACAAAATATGACTGATGTATACATTACCCTTAGATGCTAAACAACCAATGAGTTGGGTATCATTGCTATTTGGTTTGAATTGTGTGTTTAGGTTCATGCATCATTCACCTAAAAACTGGGTGTCATATGTTGACACTCAAAAATGTCCCGATGTGACTTTGGGCACTACCAACAAGTCATAGATGTCATGGACATGTCAGAGGTCAATTGGCATAGAAAAACATCAAAAGAAACACGCGAAGAAGAAAGCGAGCTGGGTGAGCTTGACCACGGCTTAGCCGGCTCCTCACTCCCTAAGTTTGCTAAGCTAACTTCCCAAAGTTCCTTAAATGCACAAATGGACTTCACCATTGTGTTCCTCTCGTCGAGCTGATAGAAAAATATATGGATCACCTCGTTCGGAGTCCAAATAAATTAATTATTATAAAATTTGGAAGCTTTTTGCGTGGAATTTTTGGTGCCTAGTCGACTTAACCGACCCCCCTATTTTCAGCCTAGAAACAACATCTTAGGCGCATATAAATTGGCTGGCTGGCTTCCTGCTATTTTCGAGCTGGTTAGACTTCCAAACCAGTTTTAGACCTATTTTGGATGCAGAAAATATATTATGTTTGGGACTTTTCTTACTAGGATAAGACTGTCTCCTCTATATAAATGAGAGGATCATGACCAATTGAGTTCTCAACTATCCAATCATCAAAATACACTGACTACCACAAATTTTCCCCTTTTCCAACCTCTCTGTTGTTTGTTGCATCTCACCACGAGATTCATTGGCATCCTAGTCAACCTTGCTGGTTCTAGAGAACCCCAAGTGTGCTCCTCCCTCAAGGGTCCTCCGGGATAAGGCTGGATAACGAGCCGTGCTGGCTTGGATCGGCTCGGCTCGTTCTAGCTCATTAGAATAACGACCTAGTTCAGCTCGGCTCATTATCTTAACGAGCTAAAAAGCTGGCTTGGCTCAGCTCATTACGAGCTCGAGCTGGCTTCTTAAGCTTGCAAGCCAGGTATAAAAAACACAAAATTTAATATTTATATTTATATAAAGTTTAAAAGTAGTAATAATACAAAAATAATATGTCCAATAGTCTTAACTTGAACAAAATATTTATATGAGTTAACATACCAATCATTTGTAAAGTATAAGACATAAAGTAATACAAAACTAATATAAGTTATAATGACTTTTTCTTTGAAATTATAGCTTGTTTGGCTCGCGAGCGGTCACGAGCTAGCTCGTGTTGGCTCATTATATAGAAATGAGCTAAAATCTTGGTTTAGCTCGGCTCGTTATCATAGCGAGTTGAGCCGAGTTGAGCCAAGCCACGAACCGAGCGAGCTAATGAGCTTTGAATTTTTTGTCCAGGCTTATCCCGACAGGTGTCCCAAGGCTTTTGGAGTGTTAGACAGGCTCTAGATCTATCTAACTAGTCTCTAGATTGTTTAGTCAATCCTAAGAGTTCTTTGCTATATGTATCAGGTTGTTTGCAACCCGAAGCATGCTAGCCCTTGCTGGTACGTGATTTGGATCACAGTCCAATGTTAATAAAAAATGATGGTGGTAGTTGTGATGTGTACCTAATTCTTTTATTCACAAAAGTCTATCAAGCGGTGGGTCATGCGTACGTGCACTCTTGTGATGTCGGTCATGTGTTCTTATGTGGCCTATCTACATGCCGCTTGCTGATAAGGAAGTAGAAAGGTTAGGGTTTAGATGTTAGGGGAACACTCACTAATGGTTGTAGAAGGGGGTTTGGGGCGATGGTCGTGACGGTGGTGGGCAGGGCAGTAGGGGTGCTACCCGCTAGGGTAGTAGAATATGGCTATTGTGTGGGGCTAGTGGCGAGGGCGTTGTGATGCAGGTGATTAGGGGAGGGCAGGGTCAAGAGGTAGGGGCAAGAGGCAAGTGGCAAGTGGAGTGATGAGGTGGCATGGGCCACCAATCATGGGTGGTATGTAGCATTATGTCCTAGGTGTGACTTTGCTAAAAGGGGCAAGCAGCCTCACACTGATATTTTGTGGTCGACTACATGCTCCTATCATGGCTTATGAGACAATTCCAAGGTGCACTAAATTCCCTCATGGACTTGTTTCCTGTCATGGTATCCTTGTGCGACATCCCAAGTTAAGGGCTCACTAATTGGTTAGGTCTAGGCTTGAGGTCTTCAGGGCGCCTAAAGTCCTATTCACTTGGTTCAAGCCCTCGAGCGACTAGGAGTCAAATGGACCCAGTCCGGGAGACCCAACAAAGCGGATGAGCCATCGATTACTGTCATGAGGTCTTCTATGTGCTTGCAGAAATATCCAATAGACATAAAAGGGAAAGCAATTGGCTCGAGACACTGATTAATAGATTTGTATGATTAATGTATTAATAATTGACTATTCTTTAGCAGGCTTATCTATGCTCTGTTTTGCATCTATGCAATAGAGTAGTGCATGATGGTTTCAGTTTCCCTAAAAACTTCCAAGAATCCTAAGGCTATCTTGAGAAGGGTTCAATATTGTGTCATCCCTCAGCGATCTTTGTCGACAACTGATCCACCTTTCTATGAAGTTTGACACCACCCAATGCTAGCATGGGCAACAAGACCATCCATGAGTTCTCTGCTCCTTGTGCTACTAACATGGCCATAGGACCCAAGATCATCAATGAGGATGCAAATTTCAAGCTCAAGTTGGTGTTGATTGATGCTGCAAAGCTAGTACCTTTTGTGGGAAAGCTCTTGAGGATGCCAACACACATGTCCAACACTTCCTAGAGATATGTGGAACCTTGACCATCAAAGGAGTCACCGAAGAGGTCATTTCTGTCCATTTGTTCCCATTCTCTCTACTAGGAAAAGCAAAGAAATGGTTATACGCCAATCATGAAACCATGAACACTTGAGAAAAGTGCTCCAATGCATCCCTTGTCAAGTTCTTCCCGATGGTAAGACTAATGCCCTTTGCAACAAAATTTCTAGTTTCCAGCAACTTGTAGATGTGTCAATTCCTGAGGCATGTGAAAAACTGCAAGAATACATCTTGGCATTTCTTCACTATGGAATTAAAGATTGACATTTGATCTAAAACTTCTACCATGGGCTGACCACCTCTCCCAAGGCACCAGCAGCCGGTTCCGTCTTTCGCTACAAATCACTGCAGCATCACTTTCACATAGTAGGGCTAACCCATTTTGAATCTCAAGAAGAAAAGCTTCGGCTCTTGCTACACCAGTGGTGAAGCCTAAAAGGCTGAAAGTTGATGAAGCCAGACAATTGTCATTATGTAGAAGTATTTATATCTTAAAAACCATAGTGTTTTTTTATATAAATAAAAAATCAGTTTGCAATTGGCTCACGAGCTCAGGCCTTAGGTAGTGGCTCCACCACTGTGCTATCTAGTGGCCCTCTTTGGTAATGGCTCACGTGTCTTTTGTTTCCTCTGACACAGCACTGTAGTACTGTAGTACTCCCTCCATTCCTATATACAGGTCTGTGCTAGTTTTTCATTTTGGCCACAAGAGGGAGGCATTTTGGAGTCTTGAGGGTGCATTTAATTACTTTGTTGACTAGCATGGCAATTAAACTTCTCAAAAGAAAAGCTTTGCATGGATGAATGACAAGCATCAAAGCATCACATGCACTAGTTTCATGGGGTAACATACTCAAAAGGCATCATATGCACTTGTTTTAGAGTCATGGATGACTAATGTGCATTATTTTGTAAATTTTCTTGGCACCTAGAATCAAGCTTCTCATGCTAGGTAAAACAGAACTAAGGGAGTATAAGCTATTTTTCTCTCTTCAGATTGACTAGCAAGTAGAAGAAGATGGTGAACCAAGCCTAAAGAGGCTTCATTGGTTTCTGCTATAGTAGTTTACAACGAACTATAATGTATAAGTCAAAGCATGACAAGCCCCATCAAAGAAGCCAGCTACAATAGTGGTCGAAGCAAGAGCTAACAATGCTCAACCAAATAAACCTTAAATTGCATCCCCATAATTTTGAGAATTATACACCCTAATTTCTTCCAAAGGGGCCTATTTGTTTGCATGACCAAAGAAATTGATGCAAAGCACAACACTCTCAACAGTTCACCTCAGGGTTGGAGGAATTAAGGAATGAAAGTGATAGTGGCAGTAGTCTAAATTGTTGACTGAATTAGTAAGCAAAGTAGCAGTCTATTAGAGTAGAAACTAATTATGAAGTTTGTGATGAAGGATACATGGCTCTTGACCATCCCCTATCCTTGGTGACAGTGATGGTTCTACCCCACCTCTCTCACCAACCCACCCATGTAGCCCTCTCCTAACCCAACCAACCTTAGATTCGTATAGCCAAAAGTTGATCTATCATGTCATAGGGAAGTTTAGGTTAGCCTACCATAGTTCTGGGAAGACTCGGAGCTGAGAAGTGTAAGATTTGAGTCCTAGCTCATTCAAGCTAATCCCATGAATGCTCCTCTAGTTGACGATGCAAGCAAGAAGAAAGCTTTGGATGCTCCATCTGAACTCCCGATACTCCAAGAATTGGTGCAAGATTTGCATGGTCTTTTGAATGTGGAAGCCACGAAAGGCTTCAAGATGATAGACAAAGCTAACAAAGTGGAGCTGGTAGGCTAGGGCAATGATGATGATGTGGATGAGGATAAGGTGTTGCTAGCAAGCCTAGTGACCAAGCCCAATGTGTTGCCTCTTTCCAAATCTCCATTGGCCCCTACTCCATCCATATTGAAGCCACAACCATGACTGAGCCCTCGTGCATCATCTCTCTACCCTCTAGAGCTAGGCAGATCTGCTAACAATGGTCACTGAGGGACCATCTATGCCTTCTAGAGCTCTATCACTGACCAAGCTAAAATATGTTATAGTGAGACCAATGCACATGTCGACATCCTTTGCCATGACGGCTGGGGGTTGCAAGATGGTGTGGAGGAGGCTGAAGCTAATGGAAGACTCTACAGTGTGGCTACTAAAGAAGAAGAATCAAGGTTCCAAGTAGCTAGCCAATGCTCTGCCTGTCAGCTACTGGGAGCTTGGGGAGCCTTCAAGAGCTAATGCTCAGCTAGAGCCTCTACCTTCATTGAGATGGCAAACAACAAGGAAAAAGTACTTGTGGTGCAAGGGTGGAACTCTATAGGAGGATGGCTCTAGCGAGACTAGGTGACCTATGAAGGATGCTACCTTAGGGCACACCATGGATGACTAGGAGATTTTTAAAAAAGCACCTTGCTAGGTACTGCTTTCAGTGCACGGTGTCAACCACCAAGTTGCATAATGCAAGGACTCTATTTGCTACCTCAGGTGCAAGGGTTTTGGTCACATCACCCGCTATTATTGCTTCGGCCAACGATAACCCATCTTAGCCAAGCTTCACTCTCGGCCCATCTTCCTAGCCAGTAGCATCCATAGTCACCTTGTTTTCCCACAACTCTACTCTACCAACCACTCCATCACACCACCATCTCAGAACACTCTGAACAACTTAGCACACCCACCACCAAAAACCAAGGAGGCAGAGTATGTGTCTAGCTAGGTTGCTGACCACCCAGTGGGCCACGTCACCACCGTTCCCTAGTGTGGCCGATGCTAGCTAGGTGCCAACAGCCCCCTTGCTATGTTGTGAGCATGACTAGGATGATGATTTTGAGGGACCAAGATGATGCAATGAATGACTTCGTTTGTGGTCACCATTGCATAGCACCCCTCACTTCTCAGTGAGTCCAAACCCATTGATAGACCATGGATTCTGGTCTTCAGACCCAAAGGAGCCCTCCTCTTAGGTATGATGACCCGATGTTCCTTGAGGCCTTCCTCCTCATGGAGCCAGCAATCGGTCCTTGCAACTCCCCTAAATCTAGCGATGATGATCCCCTCTCCCCTAGGCCAATGTCTAGCTACAGATGTCAGGGGACTCCCAGGATGGATCAACCAAAACATCATGGATCATGGTTTTGAGGATCTCCAGCTAGGGCAGGACCTTGATGAAGAGGGAACTGCCCAGCCAGATGGTGGACCACCTATTGATGTTGATGACCAACTAGTAGATAAACAAGCTGCTGTTGAGTTTTACAATAAACTATTCAAGGAGCTCCCAACACCCTTGAAGCCAACACTAGAGTCTCCTTCACCGTAAGTGATCCTACCCTATGTAGGCAAGCTAAGGAAGAGGAAGGCATTATAGTCAACACGCTCGAGCTTGCACTAGGCTACCAAATCATCCATGGTGCTGATGGTTGAGTGCGTGCAACATAAGCTATTGCGCAAACTTAGAGTTCCTCAATCCACAACATCTAGCGCCAGATGTAGTAGTGACTGAATACATTGATTTGTATGGTGTTGATCTCCTAGAACAGGCATCAAGGCACTATGGGCAGCAACACGCCTAGACAACAAGGAGCTAGTGAAGGCCTTAGCTATGATGGTTGACGAATCTGATGCAATGGAGATGGAAGCCCAGTGAGCTTTTGCAACTAGAATGCTATGCTGTCAGTTTGATCAATGTTGCCTAGTTCAGTGCTAGCGCCAAGGGGACTTAATAATGCAAAAAGAAGAGAACAAAATTTTAGTGACAGATCTATATACCTACTAGCATATGAAACAAGGGGTGGGAATTTGATTGCCTCGGATCTAGATCTAGATTAGGATCAAAAGACGTGCAATAGGTCCTTAGCGGAAGGGGGAGACAATTCGAACACCCCCAATAGTCACCCAAACTAGGGGTGAGTAATCAGTTTCTAAAATCCTAAAACCTCTCACGCATGTAGCCATTCTTGTATGCTAACTCCTTATTACCAATCAAAGCTAGGTTATCGAATCTTTCAAAAAACTTGTGACACAAGGGAGGTTCAAACCCATCAAAAAGGAAAAAAAAGGAAAATTTGCTTTATAAATTGAGAAATAAAAGGAAATTAAAAACATACCTTAGTGTTTTTCTTGGTGGCGGCGACGGCAGCAGCGTTGGCGGTGAGGGGTCGCAGGGGTGGCGGTAGCAGCCTTGAATGGTGCAATCGCACCTAGGTGCTATGAGAGAGGGTGTTGGTGGCGGCGCCCAAGGGCAGTGGGGGCACAAGCACAGGGAGAGGAGGTGGGTGGCGGCGCCCTAGGGTAGTGACGGTGCGGGTGCAGGGAGGAGGAGGGGGCGGCGAGGAGCTAGGACCTCTATTTATAGTCTTAGCAGACTTAATCCATAAGGAAACTATCCTTTTTTTTAAAATGGACCCTATAGATTTAGGTTTCTTACAAAATACTCTAAAATACCTAAAATCCCTCTATTTAGGTTTCTAATAAAATACTATATCTATTTTTCTAAATCTCTCCATTTTCCTAATATACCTGCTAGGCATATATTAGGTATATTAGGAAAATAGATAGATAGTGTTCCTAATGATAGAGGAGGGGTGGGGCACTGTCCCCCTGCTAGTGCTCATTATCTGCGCGTTGGTGGTGTCCTTAGATGGTGTCATAGCTCCAGTTCTACGGCACTGGTTGGTGTATGGTCTCTAAGCATAATGCCAGAATAAACCATCAATATTACCTGCATTAATCTTTTATATCAAACATCAAGATAGGTCTAGATATTAAATTAAAAAATTTCACAAGTCTTGGTGAATATTTGTATACATGTTCTTTTATCCAAAAAATAGACATTGGGCCATGATATGTTAGTAATATCTTATCCACAATGAAACCGACTCTAGGGACCTCTAATCCCCTGTTAATAACAAACCATCAAAGATCAATGCGAGAGGAGAGGTGGGGTTGACTGAGCCCCACACCTTTGTTAATTGACCAGTGGGCCTCCCTTATCAGTCTCCCCTTCAACATGGAGCCTCCACTGCCTTGAGGATCAACCTCCACCTTGATTCAAAGTTGGTTTGTATCGAGGGATAAGATGGATCGTTGCCATGGATTCATGGGCTCATAGGGTGCTAGGTACCCCTTGTTGATGCAAAAGCTGATCTGCAAACACAAAGGGCTAATACCCGATTTAAACGTTAAGGCGTGCCAGCCGATTTGACCTTACTATCGGCAAAGGTGGTAACTCGAATACTTTGGTCCCGAC
>Ga0182004_10001246_pt1 | contig 18227 bp, 14 predicted proteins | sample Sormic07211540_1_FD_120479 | JGI IMG/M metagenome (GOLD analysis project Ga0182004, IMG submission 120479) | Endophyte microbial communities from Sorghum bicolor roots, Mead, Nebraska, USA - 072115-40_1 MetaG | ecosystem: Host-associated > Plants > Roots > Unclassified | place: USA: Nebraska...
TATGATTTTCAATCCTAACCTAAAGTAGGAGAATTCTAAAAAAAATTATCTAAGAAATAGCTTGATCACTTGATCCAACCCGCTATTGATTGGCTCAGGTTCGGGATAAAGATTTTGACAAGACATTTTCCATAGCAAGCTAAGGCAATGATGACCAAGGTATTGGTTGTTCTTCAGCTGTTCGGGTTGTTTCCATATGTAATCATTGATGTTTCATGAGCAAGTTTTGGTGATGGGTTGTTCAGTTTCTCTTGGTACGTCAATTGCTTTTTCACAGAGTAGTGCTAATGAAGTTTTTCCCCCAAGTTTCCTTCCATAAAAAGTGGTGTTAGTCGTGTTTCTTGTTCTATTATCGAAGTTGTCGAGAGAAAGGTGACATATCCTTCCTAGCTGTCTGATTTTGAGTCTACTTTTTCTCATAAACTGAATCAATTTTATTCTAGTAATAATAGTAGCCAAAAATAAAAGCTTCCACCATCATTTCTCTCACTATATAAACTATACTTCCTCAGTTCCAAATTATCTAAAAAATAGCTTGATCAGTTGATATATTCATCTTGCTACGCATTTAAATATAGTAATATGTCTAGATACATAGTGAAATAGATGAACTAAACAGTCAAAGCGACTTATAATTTAGAATATAGGAATTACTAAATAGTATATTTTACTCATAAAAGAGTAAAAAAATGTGTAACACCACCGTTGTGACCACGTCTACCAGGTACCAGTGCCACGTTTCCTGGAAGGGGCCGGGGTACGAAGCATGTGAAAGTGGAACCCCAGCACCACTCCCATGTATTGTACGGTATCAATTTGAGCGAAGAGTTAACGCATGTTCCTTTGAGCCAAACAACAATTTGGTTATGTGCTCATGAGTTACATACTAAAGTCAGTTCGTTGGAAGATCCATGTCATAATTATGTGAAAGCAACTTATTCTCGAGAAGTGTGTGGACCTTCACTTTCCCGTTTCAATTATGTGACAGGTGCAAACCAATGTCAGTTTATGCACAACTTCTCAATGCCATCTCAGCATTCCATCCCATGAAAAGACATTTTAGCACATATCTATATGTTGCAGTACTGCAGCAAACATGCACAATGAAAAGAAATATGTAAATGGGACACTTCATCATCATTGTAACGAAAAAGCAACTTTAGAAGTGCTTCAAAACCAAACTACGGCCTTGTTTAGTTCCGAAAAAATTTCAGATTTCAGTACTGTGACAAATATTATCTAATTATGGACTAACTAGAATCAAAAGATTTGTCTCACGATTTCTAGCTAACCTGTGTAATTAGTTTTTGCTTTCGTCTATATTTAATGTTTCATGTATGTGCCGTAAGATTCGATATGACGGGAAATCTTGAAAACTTTTTGTTTTTCGGGATAAACTAAACAAGGCCTAGATACAAAGAAAAGAAAAACATATGGATTTGTGGATATCCAGTTGGGCCTTTCAAGCAATTAGCTCGCTGACAGTGACCACATTGAGTAGCAGAAAACTCGAGAAGATGCAGGAAGGTCAACAAGCTGGCTGCATAATCTGATAATCCTAAAGAGGATAGTGACAGGGACCTTACAAAGTAAAGTCAATATACTAATTGTATGTAATCTTATAGTAATATACTAATAACCCTATTTGGTCAATATGCAAAAATATTGCTCTTAAATAAAGTGGAACACGAAATTAAATACTATTTTAGGACTTAAATGACCAAAAGAATGTGTGTAGTGCAGTAGTGGTCTAACCGGGTCACTAGGTTTTTCTTGAATCAACTTCAGACCAAAAGGCTGTCCCAACTCCCAGGGCCACTCAAACTTGAACTCAGCATTCGGCATACCCTTATTGCCAGGTAGTATTACTCTCAAAGTTGACATATTTGGACCTCATATGAAAAATGAGAAAGAGGTGGGAAAATAAGGAGATAAAAACTTTAGATTCTAGAATGAGATTTTAAAATCCAACAATATACCAAAATCTACTAGTAAAAGATTTTTACTATGCAAAGGCAATAATCAATGTGAGAACATATAAGAACTAAACACCCCTCATATTTTGATCCAGAATTCAGATTCTATATTCAGTTCTCTATTCACTATCTAGAATCTAGATTCTCAAATGAGACCCAAACATGCCTTCAAATATCACTAGTACTATGCAAAACCTCATGAAAAATTTGCGCTGGTATAGGTCGTTATTAAGTACTAATTTCTGAATTTTCCAAAAGGAGATCAGAAATAAACTCGTTTGGTCATCGGAAAAAGAAAGGCCACAAAAATTGCATACTGTCCCGCCCATCGCTCCGGCAAGGCGGCAACCATGCCAACTCCAACAAGTGGAAACCACTAACGAATAGCTTTAACTAGTGGAAATTCCATTCTTCCTCCTCAGTCGTGTGCCCATACTCTTCTGCTAGTTCTTCTCAAGTCTGCATGCATCATACAAGCCACAGCTGCAGGCTTCCTCTAGTTTACACCAATATAAATAGGAGTACTATAGAAAGAGAGAAATGCAGAACAACAGTCCGACAAACAAAACAAAAAAACTTTACTGCAACCAACATTTGTTCAATTTCAATGTACAAACAATGCAATTATACCAGGTACTTGTGCTGCTTGCAAGCAATAATTGGAGGCAATAACCTCCCGTCCTCTTTTGCGTAGAAATCCTACGACTCATTGTTTAAGCAATAATTTGACGAACAGCCAAACTACCAAGTAGAACATCCAAGTGTCCAACGAGTTCTAATCTACCTATTAGTATTCGCATTTCTCATGATGATCTATGTGAGGTTTTTCAGCTTAGACTCTTCCCACCAAATGGACTGGGTAAGATCATGAAATGGATTTGTTCTGACGGAAAAGATACGATACTGCAGCATATCAGGCAGATAAGATGGCTTCTTTTTAACACATGTTGAGTGACCATCAATACTCTGGCTGGTCTTGGTTGATCCCAAGCGGCATGGTTGTGTACAATTCAGAACGAGCTTGGAGTCAAAGTGTCAAACAAGAGCACCATATTCATGTAGAAGCACACAAACAAGAGCACCATGTTCATGTACTCGTAATTACATATATGCTGTATGCTAGTAACAGATGCGCAAACTCTATTATGGCCAGTACATGATGGAAGAGGCAGTCATTCCAAGAATACAACTACAAGAAACACACAAGTAACACAGGAAAAAACACAGCAACACAGGAAGAAGAAACACACAAGCTTTGTCCAAACTACAACTATACATCTCATCTAGCATCCATACACGAGTAACATAAAACCTTTGCAGGCTCAAGGAAAACTGACGGTCCCTGTTCCCAGCTCCCCATACACAGCACAGTAGTAGACCAGCCTAGCTAGTACCTTCTGGGCTTAGATGGTTGTGACTGTGAAGCTCCTGCCTTCCTGAAAATTCCACAGAAGATGCAGCCAGGAACCTTGGGCGAAGGCGGGTCCAGAGCTGGGGCTACACGCCGAGTACGGTAGCCCTGGCTGCTGCTGTCGTCGTTGCGCCTGCGCTGCAGCTGCAGCCCAACGGAGCCAACGCTACGGGAGTGCCTCAGCTCCTTGGACTCCATGGCTGCGTCCTCTGGCCCATTCTGGTTGCCGTCCTGGTCCTGCTGTGACATGAGCCTCTCGTCCCAGACCAAGCCTGATGACCCAGACCTCCTGAATGTCTGTGACGATCTCTGCAGCCCTGCCATGCTCCTCCCTTCTCACTCTTCGGTTTGTGAAAGAACAGAGAGTTTTTGTATGGCGTGGCGTGCAATGAGGACTTGAGTGAGGAAGAGAATGGTTTGGACCTAGTAGCTAAATAAGAGACGTATCCACATCCACGGATTGGCGAAAATTCGGCAAATTGCGGAGACAAGGGGTCCGATGATGGCGACGGCCAAATATGCCTAAGCATTAAGAATGTAAGTGAGGTTTGTCTGCACTCTGTAATGAGTTAAACTAAGACAAACCATCGACTACATATGGCCTAATCTATGGTTGTGCTACGCCAGACAAGATGAGCCCAGTGCGTCAACCAAGGCAACTACTGCTATAGCCCGTAATCAGGCAATAATGCCATTCTCAATTCCTCGTCCGTGGCAGTATAGCGTTACTGCAGCATATCCACGTTACCAGCTCTGAACACTGGCACAGTAAACCTCTGACCACTCCGATCGATCAACATGACAACAGCAAGTGAGGTCGAAGGCCAGGACGCCGACCGGTCACTGAAAGAACCGTGTGGTAACCAGTTCCTCCCACGATTACGACATCCACCATACGGCAACGAGTTCCTAGATGCCACAGCACAATCGCACCAGCAGCACAGACCGCAGAACTTGAGCGCGACCACACGCAGCATCCAAGCTCCTTACTGCTGCTGATGTGCTAATGATTGCCACAAATGGCTGGGTTCCAACATCCAACATGCTAGAATTCACTGCAACTGTCCACTAGAAATCGGTAGCTTTATCTCAAGTGCCAGCATACTCGATTTTTCGTAAACATCGCAGCGTGGCATCTGCAGATCACTGCAGCCATCAGCTCAGCGATAACTCAGAACCTAGAACTAGAATTCTCTGACGAACATTATTACAAAAGGAAACAAGTCAAAACTGTTTCCAGTTCAGAGCCAGACGCTGCAACAATAACAAAAAGTTCAGGTGTGTTTTATTGACTGCTGCCGGGCAGCAAGTATGTGTATGTCAGCAGAATCTACTGTCTTCTCAGAATTTGTATACCATCTCTGCCGTGTATCCTAAATCTTTCAGAATGCCAGAGACCTGCACAATACATATAGACCAGAAATGGATTAACGAATCAGTAACATGGTTACAGAAAGGGCAATTGAAGCATAAACGGAACGCATGCTCCAGTGGAATGTAAATCTAGTTTGTTGTCTTAGTTATAACATAAACTTCCTCAGTAGGTGCCGCCCATACTGTATTTCACTTAAACAAAAAAAAATATCCAAGTGTTAACATTTCAAGTTAGTTGGGAAGAAAAAAGGTGTATCACTATATCAGTATGTTTTTCAGTTGTCCTACCACTGGCTTTCTTCAAGCATGTCTCATAAACTACAACCAGCAATAAAAATAAACCAAAAACAAATCCACAATACCTCGCCCTGTGATCTATCCTTGGCCTTGTCTCCAGATATGTGATTCATCATTCCTGGTGGACCACAAACCTGAATAAACAAAAATCACGAAACAGATGCAATTAACAATCCAAGAAATGAAGATGATGTTGAAGATCATAAGCAACCTTAAGGGCAGCTCCAAGAATTCCCCTATCCAATCTTTAAGGGTCAAAATTAAGGTTTATGCAACAAAAATCACCCTCCAACAGCCCCTCTATTCAACATCCTATATTTAGTGGTATCCTAAGTCACCCTCTCTCTCCCTCAAATACGGGGTCACATGTTATCCACCCTATATGTTATTTGAGATAGAGAAACTGTTGGAGGAAAAATTTAGGAGGGATTTTTTGTTAGGATGCACCTATATGGTTCCATAGGGGAATTAAGTTTACATAAACAAAATTAATCAAAATGACTTCATTAAGAACACAAATATTCATAAGAAGAAACTCCTCAGCAGATGTCATGAATTCATGAAGCACTCACAAGAATCAGAGAGTCCTCCGCAGGGCCTGGCAAACCTTTCAAAACCATGTCCTTTGATACAAAACCAACACCACCCCTCCAGTCAGTTGACGGTTTATCAACTGTATAAAATACCTGTATTTTTTCAAGGACAACGTTACACACACAAAAGAAAATTATCCATGTCCTGATGGACTACTCACTGCAATACCAACCTTGAAGTTAGGATAGCTATTGGCAAGTCTATCCAGTTCTCTTTTGAGCAAGATATCATCTGGTGACACGTTGGCATAAATTAAGGAGACCTAGATATGAATAAACAGAATAAGAACATAAATTAGAATACATATGGGTAGAATATAGTCCACCCTTAAAACTGCTGTTGCTGCTAAAGAAGATTGCGTGAAAATAAAGACATCAATCTGCTCTGGTTTCTTGCAGAATGCCTACTGAGGCATGTGGCTATGTGAACATTGAAACAATGCTTTCTCAGAAAGACGCTAAAGCGTGGCTAAAATGCATGAAAAGAACCAATTTTGAAGAAATTTCAGAGTTTGTGGTGCTAGCTTACCTGAGTGTTGTCATCAGGGTTTTTGAGGATAGCCCTGACAACCTGCAGCATTGGGGTTATACCAGTACCACCAGCAATCTGGAACCAAAGGCATGCACATTATTCAACAGCTATAGTATGCTTACAGGGTTACCCTGTAATCAAACCTATGAGTTAAAAAGAATTGAAACAAATACATATATCCTAGTGGGGATGAATTCAAAAGGTCAAGAACTAGGTAAAAGTTGAGGCTTATCTTACCATCCCAATTTGTTTTTTCATGTTTGGGCTGTATCTGAGCTTTTCAATGGGCCTAGTAAAATCATAAAAAGCTTGAGTGACAAAAGGCAGCAGCATACATAAAAACCAATACAATTTTCATGTCATAATACCCTTTGACTTCCAGAACATCTCCTGGCTTCAAACTTGCAAAATACTGACTCATTTTCCCATCAGGATAAACCTGTACAGAGTACAATTAGCAAAAAGAAAAAAAAAACAAATTATGCACGCGAACAGAAATCAAATGGGAGAGCATTATTCTATTAGTCCTGATTCCATTTCCATGACAAACTTAAATTGGAACTCTAGTGATTTATAAGACAATTACAAGTTCTGGAATTTTCATAGTGACTTTTTAACATACCTTGATCAATAGGTCAAAATATCCTTTAGAATCTGGATCAGAGATAGGTGTGTACCTGAAGGAAACATGATATGATCAGAGAAAATTACAAGTATTGCCATACTGGAGATCAGCTTCCATTTATGCTTCTTTCTTATTTGTGCTAATGCTTTTACATCAAATAATTAAGTTCCAAGAGGGCGTTCAGGTATATGGCACTTTACACTATGCATTTGATTCATTTAGCATAGAACTTACGGTCGAATCACAAATTTTCTTCTTCCCTCAACTTCCTCACCGATAGGTGCCCTGCAATGAATTCATCTCAGGTAGTCAACACAGAGGATAGGAAGCATACCGACTGCTAAAATGTGTGCAAATGGACTACAAACCAATCCAGCCTCTACTCTCTAGATAAGACTACCAAATTGCTAAAAGGATTCACTGAACAACAGACAGCAGAGAACATCAGCCTTTTGATTTGAGAATTGAAACAGCCATTTCACTTTGCACAACTCTTATTCGTAAGAATACTGGCTTCAAATAGGATAATAGGAAGCATGCATGTGTATAGAATTTGGAAGAAGAACTGAAGAAGCAATATATATAAGCACAATTTATTCAAATTCGACACCAAAAGATCCTCCCAGTAAAGGCATGACACCTTGCATTGGCAGTGATAAGGGCTTCCCCTAAAAAATACATGACACCTTGCAGTTGAAGAAGATACCTTGTGATGAGGCACGAGGCAACATCAAGTCCCAGCTTAGTTGATGGATCAAATGAAAACCTACAAGACAAAAATACTTGCATAAGCCTCACATTGAAGCAAATAAACTCTATAAAACTTAAATAAAGGAGAAGACGCTAGCATGGTACATACGAGAATCATGATGAAAACAAAATCAGCACTTATACAATGTACCGCACAAGATTAAGATAAGGCCACACAGTAAAAGCGTAGCCACATATTCCATCAAACAACAAGATAAAGAAGCATTCCTGGAGTCATGAAATTAAGCAAGAATTTCTTCAATAGTTACCTGAATAACTGCGAGTTGTGGCTAACCGTTGCCTTGTCTTGTAGCTTGAACTCTAACCACTTATCAGGGTTAAGTGCTGAAAACAAGACAATGTTCCATCAAGAAATAAGTAAACAACAGAAACAACCATATAATGTAAGCATAAGAAAGAAAAGTTCATCAGTATGCTGACAATATCTAAATTTTGTAATCTTAGTGGTGGTTTATACATGATAAAAGTAAGAAAAAAAGCAGAGATTAACCATATCTGTGTAAATTTATTCATTGTAGTATGTAACATGAAAGAACACCACCCCTTAAAACGATATGTAGAGTGCAACAATTTCACTATACAGCAACATGAATACTAAAATGCTTGATCTCTTCAACTAATGTAAACTCTAGGATTTGGATTGCCTCCAGTAACACATGTGACCGTGGATCATCATTCATAACAGCAATCGTCACTCTCGAATAGTGAAATTCCTCTAAAATTATGTGTTCCATATTCCAAACAATGTGGAAGTGGAATCCAGCCGCAAACATCATTTTCAGCTACAAAACCACGCAACAAAACCAAAAAGGTTTCATAGGCAGACACACATAAATATGATCAATCCCCACATCGACGAAACCCAGATCGATTAAATTCGGAGAGAAAAGGGGGTTGCAGCTCACCAACTTTCTCAGCGGCTTCGCCCTTCTCCTCCAGGTACGCCTGCAATCATCCGGCACCGTTAGCCAAGCCAAAAACGCATCACATCTCATTCCGAAATCAGCAGTGGCTAGGAACGGAGGAAACAAAAACCGGGAGATGAAATGGGGGGAGCAGCAGGCAGTTCTCAGTTTCGTACAACGGTGGGGGAAGACGAGGCGTAGAAGAGCGCGGCTCCACCGCAGGCGGCGGCGGCGGCGGCCCCCAGCGGCACACGGCCGCGGTGGGTCCCGGCAAGCCTACGCAGCAGCAGCGCCGCCATGGCGACTGGCGGAGGAGGTGAGAGGTCTCGTCGAGTGATCGATCCGATCTGACGGGAGCGGACGAACCAGCAGGGGTTTTCCCACACTCCAGCGTCCGCTTTGGTGGTGGTTTTACAGATGGCCGAAGTGATACAATACAAGGGAAACTCAGGACCACACTATCTAGAAGAACATCTCGGTGAGACGGTGATCCTCCAACCTGCATCGGCTACAGTGTGATAATTTGAAAATGGGTAGGGATGTAAACGTCAATAGTAACATATGCTGATTCCTAAGCTGCCTATTATAAAACATCAAATGATAGTATTTGTAATAAACAGAATTTCAAAGGAGTATCTTGATAATATTGCTACATATTGAACCCGTCGAACTGTTTTGAGATTCGTAGGGGTATAAACCCTAATAAGACCACCTCTAGCACATTTCCCCCTCCTTCCTAGCAAAATATCAAAGGATGTATTTGTAATTAAAATGACATTAATGGATTGTTCTAAATTATTAGATGTTGAAACAGTCAGATTGTTTTGAGATTCGTGCCAATGTAAACTCTAATAAAACCACCTCTGGCGCCTTTCCTCTCTCCCTCCTAACATAACCGCGTCGCCGCCGCAACTCTTTCTTTGATACACCCCCACACCCACCCACCACCATAGCCACCGCCGTAAGCTCCCCCTATGAGCCCGCTCTTCCTACTATGGTCATCGTCTTTGCCTTTCCGATGTGTGTCGTCACATGATGTTTTATTCGCTACACTTAGTAAGTATCACTATTATCTCTTTCATTGTTGTGTATCTACTAGTCACTTGCTTCCCTAACGCCAACCTTCCAACTATAGGGAACCACTTTCCCCAACTCAAGCATCGCTGCCACAGTTTATTGCTGTGGATCAACCTTACTCATTGCTTGATTCTCCATCGCCATCCATCTGATTAAGGTAACCACTTCCCCCATTTAAACTACTATAGAAAAGTTTTTGCGATGTGTTGCCCTTTAATTATTCGAGGTGGGCGGGCTGAGTGGCCGCCTCCGTTAATCGGTGGCAGGTCCGCCTGCCAAGCACCTGTCTCGGTTAAAGATTAACGGAGGCAGGCAGATTTAGCTTTCCGTCTCTGCTAATGCTCAAACAGAGGCGGTCGCTAAATAACTGCCTCCTATAAACTCGTCTCTATAAATATATCGAGGCCCAGCCAAAAGCCCACACAATACTAACTATTGGGCTTATATAAATAGCAGGAGTTAGGGTTTTCTTGACTTATCTCTCATAGACCATCCATCACCGCCCCGCGCGGCGCCCCCCTCCTTTCCCTGTGTGCCCTTCTCCTGTACACGGCGGCACCCCTCCTTGTCTCGTGTGCGGTGATGCCTCTTCCTCTCCCTTGTGCACGGTGGGCCTCCCCTAAGCTGGCAGTGGCACTCCTCCTCCAATCCGAGCAGGATGCAGCGGTGGTGCCACTCCTCCAACCCAAGCAGGCTGCGGTGATGATGTCACCCCTCCACCGAGCATGGCGATGCCGCTCAACCCCCAAGCAGCAGATCTGGCTTGACGGCACCTCTTCCCATCCCTGACGGCGGATCCGGTGAGTGGTGCTTCTTCCCAACCCCTGATGATGGTGGATCTGGTTCTAGAGGGGCAGATCTGATGGTGGTGTGATCAGATCTGGTGGCGAAGGCACGGGGCTTGGTCCTTCTCTAGCGGTGGGTAGATCTGGCTAGTGGGTTAGGAACGAGCTCGCCGGCGGTTAATAGGTTAACCAAGGCAAGCAAAGCAACTGCCTTCGTTAATTGATTTAGCCCGCCTCCAGTAAGTTTTCTATAGTAGTGCTAAGCGACATCTTCTAGCCAGTGTTCCAAAAGGCGCTATTAGGTGCTCGCCAGGCATGCTTATGTGCTAGGCGGAGGGCACCGCCTCTCCTAAGGGGCTAGGCAGAGGATATGCGGCGTGCCCCTAGATCCATAGCTTTGTTGCTTGAGGGAGTGATGACGAGTGACATTGGAGGCAACGAGCAGGCCAGGAGGAGGCTAGCGGTGAGCAGAAGGCAGAGGTAGTGGTTGAGGAGTACGACTAGGAGGAGGCAAAAGCAGTGGGCGATGAGTGCGAGCGTGCGACTAGAACTTGGAAGAGGCGGATGGATAAGATTGGGAGTGATAAGGTGCGCTAGACCCTTTGATGGGCTTTTTCCCCCAATCTAAGCCTATTGTTCTGGTTTATTCCTTAAAACGCGTAGGCTCGCTTAGGCTCTAGGTAGAGGGTCAACGCCTAGCTAGCGCCTAATGTAACCTTGCGACTAGCATATCCAGCGTTACCTAAAAACACAACTTCTTCTCACATATTTCACTTTGATTAATTTTAGGTTTGATGCTATGCTATGTTCAATATTTGAGGTCTAACTAACAAAAAAAAAGTCGGATGGCCTAAGATATTTGGATCAAGAACCACAACCAAAGGCGCCAGAAAAAGGTACGTGTTATACTTGAATTTAATTCTTAGTTTTGTTGCATGTAGTTACTAGAATATTTTTTCTCAAAAAAACCCTTTTATTATTTGTCTAACAATCACTAGTTATGGCCGGATTTTTGTTGAGATTTTGATTTGGGATCACATCTAGATTTGACAAGTATCTGTTATGGTGCACAATTAGATGTCTAGCTAACAAAGATGGATTGCCAGAAATCGTACTGAAATTTCTCTATTAAAAAGTTAGGGCTCCGTTTGAAACGCTAGAATATAAATCGTACAGTGAATTTACAGAAGTTTAATTTCACAATAGTTAAAACACGGGATTCTGAAAAAGAAATCACAAGTTTCAAATGAGGCATGATAAAAGCAATCATCACATTTTGTCAGGTTTACGTCCGGCCCAAAAAACCTGACAATTTTTTTGCTAGCTTGAGCACGATATTTTGTGTCTAAAGTTTGTTTGCATGTCTAAAAAGTTATAGTATTGTTTGCTGATTTATTGTAAAAGTCGGTAGAGCTCATTACTTGCCCGCACCACCAAACAGACATATCGAGTTGGGTGTTGGACCTGACCCAATGATTGTTGCGGGTCAAAAATCATGACTCTGATCCACCTTATGCATGCACCGGCCTACTTTCACAGACCAGACCGGACATCGAACCGGTAAAGCCATCGGTTCACTGGTCCAATCGTTAAGAACCGGTTGAACCGTCGGTTCGATAGTTTTGAACCGGATGAATTGAACCGCTCACAAAAACTTTGAACCGGTGTGTGTGTGTGTATATATATATATATATATATATATATATATATATCATTGTTCTAATTTTTTATCATTGTTCTTATTTATATATGTGGTTAAGTATATATAATAGATAACTAGCAACATATAATTAGCAACATGTACTTAACCACATATATAAATGAGAACAATGATAAAAAATACAAGTATATAACTTGCTTCTCACTTATCTATTCACAAGTACACAACACAGACTCCAAGGTAATGGTTCTCTAGAGTTGTTTACCCAATATATAAAATGTGTGGAAAAACATAAACTTGGAGCACTTACAAATTGGTGCAAAAAGACTTCAATAGTAATTTAAATATTCAGCATTGCAAAGTAATCTTGAGTGATAAAACAAAGGGCGCCACTTCGAAGAGCTTGTTGAGATAATCGAAATAGATATATTATTTGTCTAATTTTGAGTTCATTTAGAAAAGTTATGAAATTCTGAAATTTATAAAGAAAAATGCTGACATCAGCTCAGCTCCAGGCTCTAGCAAAAAAAAAAGTAACAGCAGCTGCTGCTGCAAGCCACCATGCATGGGACACTTCCAATCGTGAGCAGGCAGGCGGGCGGACCAATGACAGGGGCAGTAGTCCACCAGCTAGCAGCCTAGCACCACGCCACACAACACACAACTACCGCACCATATGCCCTCTTACAAACCGGAGCGGTTCAAATAAAACCGGCCGGTTCAACGGTTCTGTAAAAAAACCGGCCGGTTAATCGGTTCAATTGCACAGACGATCTTTTAAGTGAACCAGACCGGTAGAGACTCTGGTTCAGTCTTTTACCGGTCCGACCGCCAGTCCGGTCCGGTCCTAATAACTAGGTGCACCGGTTGAGTCAGGTCGGATCAGTTTTTTCCGGAGGCCAATGGTGAGGTCTGCTCCAAAGGGTGTAAAAGCGTCTGCATAACACAATAGTGGACCCATAAAGCTCATACCACAAAATGACCACATTATCCATGAATCAGATAACCCTGCTCACATGTAACTCTGAATCAAGAACTGCATTATTCCACAATGCCTGACTATTAAACATCCAGACAAAGGTGTATTGTTTGGTTGAGTTCCAAACTACATTTGCTGATAATCTAGCACCATGTAACTTTGTTGAGCCATTCTCTGCCTACAACAATCATGTTTCTACCTAGGAAAATCTTGAAACACTCAGCACACACGGCAGCTCTTACGACAACTCCCATAGTAGTCTGGAGTTCCTATCATAAATATCGGATTCCTGTCACATTCCCCACCAGCAGCCCAACTGACACATCTATCGTCTTCATCTGTGCACTCATCCTCGGACACTAATGAAGATTTTGGAGTATCAATCTTTCTCAAATGGATATGTTTTATGGCCAGCCATTCCTCACCTTCGAGGACAGAACACATCTCATATTGGCTATCCTTGTCTATTACTCCATCAGGCTTTAAATTGAATAGCAAAATTGCATTCCCCCTGACAGGTTGTACAGCATAACCAGCACATTCAGAAGGCGCCGCTAGCTCAACTTTGGTGCCCTTAAGCTATAAACATTGTTTGGTATAAGAACTTTCTTCCATATATCAATTGAAATATTAAAAAAAAAGAAATCATGCATAGAGTAAAAGCACATAATATTCTGGAAAGGGGTCGTCACAAGTAGGTGCAATGGCAAAACAATATTACCTCAGATCTGGGGAAGGCAGTTTCACCACCTCTCTTGACATCAGAAAGATACATCAAAACTGTCACAAGCCTATCATGGCCACTGCTTGATTGAGATTCATAGTTGTTATAGTCACTTTTGTTCACCTCATACTTCAAAATCTGCATACTCTCTCCAAAATCTGACGAACAATAAAATTTCAATATCCCAGAACAAAGAATACAGGTTTACACAGAATTACAAAAGAGTAGATCATATCATGTAAACCAAGTGGTACCTTTTGGAAGAAAGCTCCATACTGATATCCTATCTTCAATTGTTGAAACAATTGTGTCCTTCATAAGGATGATAAGATATATAATAAGATTAAAACAATCAATTTAAAAGCAGAACAGTCCATGAGAAAAAGATAGTAAATTCAGACTTTCAGTTATGTTGATATGTTAACATCTATGATATACTACTGCAGACTGTAAATAATCATGAAGAAATACACATTTATTTAATGGGTTGCCAACCAGAAAGGGGCAGAATTTCAGTTTCATTTGATTGGTGTCTGGTAATGTGCACATTTGTTAATTATCATCATAGCTCATAGATGATAATTTAATCACAGACAAAATACTCCTACTAAATTGTTGAATAAAGAGATTCAATGTCTCTATGCATGAACTTTTCTACAAAATCCTAAAAGAACCACTCATCAGAATATCATGAAATGAAGGTATAGGCTCACTTTGCTATGAGCCATGAACACTTCGATGCTTGCACCCTGGGAATTATTTCCAGCACTGCCACCAACAACTAATGATGATTGCTTCTTACCATGTGCCTGCAACAATGAAAATATTATCTTCAATCACAAAGACAATGAGAACATATTGTCAGTGATAAGCAGAATGGAATACCATAGATATCAAGTGGTCGCACTCCATGTCAGAAAGAAAACCTTCATACAAGAAGACCCTGAATTAAGGTAAGAAACAAGGTACTCCTCCAAGTAAAAAAAAAAAGCAGAAGTAAAAAACATATCAGGGCCATATGATTTTCAAGGCAGAGAGATTTCCAGGCACAACATTATAAGTATCCAAAGATAAGATATTTCATGAACCTTGCAGTCAGGATAATAGATGCACTGTATAAACATGGAAACTGAATAAGCTGTTGGTTTATCAAACTATAGAGGGCAGTGATGAAATATACCTTGGATGCCAAGACAGTCGCATCGATTTTGAAGAATCAAAACCAAAATGTAACGTTGCAGAGGAGCCATCTGTAGAGTTCTCTAAATTTCGTCCTGTCATACTCAAATCGAATCTGCAAAAGAGAAGTAAATGAATTACACCAAAAATCTTCGGGAAACTTTAAAAAATTAGAGAAGTATGTTTTACTGCATCCTTATTAGCTCAGGTTCCTGTAATCTCCTGTTATCTTCTCTGTTATTTCAATTCTACATTAGTTCTTTCTACCCCAGTACTCTTGATTTCCAAGCTATCCTCCTCTCACATTTACAGCATATATTAGCTTTCTATCCCATTTCTTCCCAATTTCTCTTCACTTTTATTGTACTTTTAATTGAATTGCTTGGCTGTCTGCAGTTGATTTCGAACTGCCTTTCATGTTACACGGGTCATTTCTTACACCAATTTAATCATCTGATGTGGTCACCTCATTCATATCCTTGATTAGATGAAAAACAACAATATATAGACTACCCTTCAAAGAACATGCAGTTAATTGGTTTGAGCAGGCATAATAATTACTTAATTAGCAACATTTCCCACATCAACAACCGTTGCATAAATGAAGGGGAACCCAATTACATATCTTTCCTAGAAAACAAATCAACAAGCCCACCCCAACTGGTTTCTGAAACAACAGCTGTGCAGATCCAACAAATCCTTCAGAACAAGAGGCAAGAGAAAGGAACTTACTTGCGGGAAGAAGCCGAAATGTAGGGCGGCGCAGACGCTAGACATGCTGCAGCAAGCACCAGTAATGCTCCAATCCCAGACCCCATGATCTCCTCTTCCCTTCCCCCCTGCTGGCTGCAGCTCTGCAACCTTCTGCCCCTTGTCCTTGGGATCCAATTTCACTCCCCTGCAAATTGACAGATCCACAATTCTCTCCGTTCCTCTCCCAGTCTCCCCCTCTCTCTCTGACTCGCACAACACCACGCACTCACGCAGCAAGAAATGGTGTGGGAGCCCAATGGGCCGCGTCAAAACCATGGAACCATTTGGCCCAAAGGCAAACAGAGGCAACAGAGGACGACGGACAGCTAGGAGCGAAAGCAACAGCACAGCACTTAAAATTATTCCAGTCTTATGAAAGTAGAAATGATGGCAGGAATGCACAGAGGTCTGATCAGACGGATTACATGCACGGATTCAGCAGGAAACGAAATACAACCACAACATTTTCAAATCAGTTCAAATCAAAATAGCAGATCGCTCAGTTCTTTTAATTATTCTGGACGATGTTGTCACGCTTAAAGGCAGGAAGGTAGACATGGCAGCTTCGACGCATGGTGCGCACTCATTCCTGCCCCGGCCAGTCGCCGTAGATGCCGCTCGTCTTCTTGCGGCTCAGGAGCTCCAGTCGGGTGACCTTGCGACGACGGCCCTCCCCGGCCGCGTCGGCAGGAATGGACGGGACCGCCCTTGTGGAAGACGGTGCAAAGCTGCTGGTGGTGCTGCTGCTACGGTGCGCGGAGGCCGCGGACCCCGGCGAGGAGTACGCCTTTACATACGGCGACGCGTTCCTCAGCGCGTGCTCCACAGACCTTGGCCCCCCAGGGAAGGGCATGTCTGCGCCAGAACACAGAGACGAGGTAGATCAGGGCACGATCCGCGAGATCCGGGAGCGATCGGCCGCCATGCACACGTATAGGGAGGCGTGGAGCGAGCGCGCACGTACCTGCTGCCACGGAAGCGTGGGCGAAGGCGCACCTATCCCCCCGGTGGCAGGCCCCCGTGTCCCTGAATTCGAAGCACACCCTAAGGTAGCCGCCGCTGACTTGCGAGCCGTCGGCGGCGGCACCACCAGGCGACGACGACCGCGGCCGCAGCGGCGACCTGCGCCGGATGAGCGCGGTCGGCACGGGCAGCGGCGGGCGCAGCTCGTCGAAGCCGTGCGCGAAGGTGCACCCGTCCTCGTACGCGCACTTGCCAGCCTCGAACTTCTCGCACAGCCTAGTCTTGTAGTACACCTTCTCCGGCGGCTGCCTGAGGTCCAGCCCCAAAACCCCCGGGTCCGCCCCCGCCGCCTCCGCGTCCTGCTGCTCCCGCTCCATCTCACGCTTCCGCCGCAGGTAGTGGGGCTCCTGCTGCAGGAACCTCGGCGCCGCCGACCCCGCGGGCAGCACGATCACCCCGTTCGGCGCCTCCCAGTTGCCAGCACCAGCACCAGCACCAGCACCAGCGGCGGCGGCGTTGCCCTCGCTCTCCATGGCTTCGATCGATCCGCTCGATACCAAACCCTAGGCCTAGCGCTGGTAGTGTGATCCGAGCAGCCGCCGGACGGACAAAAGGCCGTCGATTTATGCTGAGACACGAGGAGCCGACGGCCCGGGGGTGCCCGTGCCGTGCCGAGTGGATGCAGGCAGTGATGATTTGGGGGCCGGCGCTTCCCCGTGGCAGTCGGAATCGGGTCACAAGACCGGGATTTTCTGCTGGCTGGCTCCAGATTGGACGCGATCGATCCGCCGGATCGAGCATTTGGGTTTGTTTGGGGTTCGTTCCGGCTCGATTGAACACGGTGCGAGGCACGCCGGAAACGGAAACGCCTCGTCGGTTTCCGTGCCTTTCGTGCCCGACGCGTGGGGAAGGTGGCAGGTGGGGGTGTATTGCCGTTTTTGCGTTGGGGGCGTCGGCGAGCCGCTGGGCCTGGGCTTCAGCCGGAGCCGGCCCGGAACTTAACCAAGGGGTACATGGGCCATGCGTGGTCGTTGGGTACTTGGGTCCAGTAGGTTGGCCTTCCTGGCCCACAAGGCTATACCCTTGCTGCACACTATGCCGGGTCAGTAGATGTAGACTCGGCCCAATTCTGGCTTCTGAGTCACGATGCCCTTTCAGGCCTAGTTAGATGCTACTTTATAACAGTGGGCCTTCTCGGACCCTTAGGGTCATGCAATTTCACTACCACATCAAATGTTTTATTACTTGCTCAAAAAAATCAAATGTTTTATTCATGATCAAATACGTACAATATTGGGCAACTCTAAGAGCTTAGCTAAACTTAATAGCCAATTTGTATTATTTAGCCATTTTGTAAAATAGAAAACTGCTTAAGAAAAGAAGAAGTTCACAACAACCTTGCTATTTTACAAAATCAGATAGCCATTGTCACTGGTTGGCTATATATGGCCACCGAAAATCAAGAGATAGCCAACTTTCTATTTTACAAAATCAGATAACACATCTATTTGGAGCATATTTTTTACTCTGTAAATTCTAAAATAGCCTTCACAACAAAAATTGCCAAACTGTTGGAGTTGCTCTTAGGGTTGTTTCATCGTACCCTCCCTTTCCATAATTTCA
>Ga0182004_10001247_pt1 | contig 18224 bp, 17 predicted proteins | sample Sormic07211540_1_FD_120479 | JGI IMG/M metagenome (GOLD analysis project Ga0182004, IMG submission 120479) | Endophyte microbial communities from Sorghum bicolor roots, Mead, Nebraska, USA - 072115-40_1 MetaG | ecosystem: Host-associated > Plants > Roots > Unclassified | place: USA: Nebraska...
ACCATAAGAAAATTTGCACTCTTGGGGGTATTTTAAGCTTCCAAACTGCATGGACAAAAACAGGTTTCACCCCATGATGATTAATGACAGCATATAACGACTGCACTGAATATTTACCCGTGGAACTAAAGCTCCAGATGATTTGATCAGCCTCATTACTGAGACTGACCTCCTCCATAATACCAAGGAGGTCAAACCACATGTTCATAAGATTCTCGGAAACAGACCTAGTAAAAGAAAGCATCAAAGTTTCCCCATCCCAGATTTGGCTAATTGTTTTCCCTTGTTGTTCACAGATAACATAAAGAGGCCAGAACTGTGTTGCTAAGCTAGAATTATCGAACCAGTGGTCTTCCCAAGATCGAATCATTTTCCCATCCCCAACTTTCCAAATGATCCCCATCTTTGCTGCTTGAAGAGCCCAGGTCACCCCCTTCCAAAATGGAGAAACCTGGCTACCAAGAGAACAACATATATTCGGTTTATCCGTTTTGTATTTGTAATCCGTGATCTTAGTCCAAATAGCATCTTTATTAAGCCCATATCTACAGTAGGTAGATAGTGACACTTTCTGCCTCCCAGGCCGGCTGTAGACTTGTTACTTGCGTAGCAGCTTCGTTAGTAGGCCGGGTATCTGTTTCCTGGAGCGACTGAGATCATCAAGCCAGAAGCAATGCATATGGCAGCGATTGATCGAACGGCACATTTCACGTTGTCTCCCTTACTCCTACACCGGTATATCCATGTTTTTTGCATTGTGGATGCCTGTGTTGTGTCAGAGTAGTTTGACTCCGCTGATAGCTTCCGTCAGCGCTGACACACATCTTAATCATATTATGATATATACTCAAATTACCTGCCCATCCCATCCAAGCAAAACCAGCCACATTAGTATGTTATATGTCTATATATATAAACCAGCATATGTATTTAATTTATGCTTCTGCTGCTGCAGCTTCTTCAATGCAAGTACTCCATTAGTCCCAAAATAACTGTCATTCTCGCTTCCAAAGAAACAACTTTAATTAAATATATATTGAAAAGTATTAATACTTATGTTACATAATTAGTATCACCGGAAAGATTTTTGAATCTAGTTTTTTTAACAAATTTATTTGGAGATATAAATATTGCACATATTTTTTATAAATCTATTCAAACCTGTGACATGAAAACCTAAAACGATAATTATTTTAGGACACATGGAGTACGTATGTGTGGCCTTCAATTTGCCAACCCATAATTTGATTTGCCTCGACAGTACGTGTCTGGCCTAGATCATTTCATCAATCCTTATTATACTACTCTCTCACTGCCTAAATGCTTCCATTCCTAAAGTTATTTTAAGTTAATTTTTTAAACTTCAACTAAATTTCTAGAAAAAAAGTTAAGATTTATGGTACCAAATTAGTATTATTAATATTTTTTCCTATAAAGTTAGTCAAATTCAAAAAATTGACTAGCGCAGATTCCAAGAGTTAGAAGCTTTTAGCGACCACAAGTACTTATTACCCTTTCATCCAGAAATCAGAAACCATGCTGTGATTTGCGGCGATAAATATAGAATTAATTTCCTCCATCAGGTGCAAAAGCGGCCGGCGGCATGCATGCTGCCCATCGGCCCATGCACGCATGCACATGCCTGCTTGCCACAGAGACGTAGAGAGTCTCAGCTCTAGCGGGTCTTGTTTAGTTTTAAAAAATTTTACAAAATGGACACTATAGTATTTTTGTATTTGAATAATATTATTTAATTATGGATTAATTAAACTCAAAAGATTCATCTCGCAAATTACAGATAAACTGTGTAATTAGTTATTTCTTTTATATTTAATTATTTATATTTAATGCTTCATATATGTGCCGAATGTGACGGAGAATCTGAAAAATTTTGCAAAATTTTTTAAGAACTAAACAAGGCCTAGATCTAGAAGATGTTGGCTGACTAGCTACAGTGTGATGATCGTCGTCAACATCATTCACCTGGAAGACTTTAGCTAGCAATAATACAATGTGTCGATCTCTCTCTGTCTCTGTGTGTATATATATAACAGCTACCACCCCGCGCCTTAATAGAGTACCTCACACAAGAGGCGATCCAGTGGCGTGCGTTAAACCACAGAGCTATAGCTATCCCATATTTGGTACTAGAGTAGAGTTTGAGCTAATATCTATTTGAATGGGTGACGAGGCGTCCCCGACGACGCCGCCGGCACCACTGTATCTCGATGGCTGTCCGGGGTGCGCCATGGAACGGAAGAAGGCGAGCAGCAAGGGCATCCCCTACAAGGAGTTGTTCTTCGTCGCCGTCACCACCATTGCCTCTGGTACCTGCCAACTCATAGTTACCCGGTCTCTCTCAGTATGCCATATCTCTACGTCACTGCTGCCTCAAAAAACCCTATCACTGCCGGAATTTGAGCCAACACTGTAAACCGGTACTGATGGGAGATTGACATCACTGCCAGTCCTTATGAACTGACACTGATGTTGAACCAGCAGTGCTTTGGTTTCCTGAAAATAAGCCCAAAAAAATACAACGAAAAAATAGGAAAAAATATTTATTACCAAAAGAGGACCCACTGCAGACAACCACACATTCTACTAGATAGGTCACAAGTCACACGATTTTTCCTCATGCTTCACATCTTTAGCCCCTAACTACTCCACCTATAATCTGTTTGTGTCCAAATGAGATTTCACCCTAGCCATTTTATGTTTATCTTATTTCAAAATGATTATTTCAAACCCTAAATAAATTCAAATAAAAAAATTATCAACTACAAAGTTTTATAACTTTTGGAGATCTACAACTTTTATTTTGGTAATTTCTCTATCTAAGGTAATTTACAAAATTTGAATTTAAAATTTGAGAAATTCAGGCGTAGTTTTCCATCACAAGGTGATTTCAAATGAAAAAGTTATCAACTATAAAGTTTTATAACATTTTAAGATCTACAACTTTTGTTTTTGCTATTTGTTCATCCAAGGTCATTTTAAAAATTTTAAATTTCAATTTTTTGGAAATTCAAATTTCATTTTTTGGAATTTCAAATGTAGTTTTCTTTGACAAGATTATTTTAAATAAAAAAGTTGTCAACTATAAAGTTTTATAGCTTTTCGAGATCTACAACTTTTATTTTGGAAGTTTCTCCATCTGAGGTCATTTTAAGAATTCAAATTTTAAATTTTTGGGAATTTAAACTTAGTTTTCTAGGACAAGATGATTTAAAATAAAAATGCTAACTACTATAAAGTTGTATAACTTCTCAAGATCTATAACTTTTATTTTGATCATTTATCCGATATAATGGTATTAACATTGTTCACAAATGTTACACATCCCTCTCATAGTCTATGAAACTATAAGAGAGACAAGTAAATTTTGTGAACAATGTTATCGCCACTTATCGGATGAAGAAATAATTAAAATAAACATTATAGATCTTGATAAGTTCTAACTTCCATGTTCATGACTTTTTTAGTTGAAACCATTTAGTGTTCCAAAAGAATGTTTGAAGTTGTCATTTTTTAAAATTCAAAATTTAGATAGATAAAACACAGTCACACGAAAAGATAGATAAAACAATAGCTGTAAGAACACAATAAATTGCAAGAGCATGATTTTAGAATTTTTTAGAAAAGAATCATCAAATTTGAAGTTAGTATAAAGGAGAAAAACTAGTTATAAGTTTTAGCCAGAGATCAAAAACAGAAAACAGAGTTCTTCAATAATTTTAAAGTTTAATTTCAAATAATATTCTAAAGTAGTAAATAATTTTGAATGAAATATTGTCAATTATAAACTTGCATAACTTTTTCAGGTCTACAATTTTTATTGGCATTTGTCCATACGAGGTCGTTTCGAAAATTCAAATTTTAAATTTTAGATATCGAAATTAATTTCCGTTGGATAGATGATTACAAATAAAAATATTTGGATACCCAAATGATCTTAAAAACATTTGAACTAGAAAGTTGTAAATCTCATCGAGTACTACAACTTTGTTATAAAGTTCGTCTTCATTGGATATCATATGAGAAACTTATAAAATTTTCTTGCAGCATCACTGTCAGTTCAAGCCATGGACCGACAGTTATAGTATCAGTGTCGGTTCTTGGCTAAAACGGGTAGTGATGACCCATTATCACCACTGATTCTTGGCTAAAACTGGCTGTGATGTAAACTGACAGTGAAGACCCGAATATCAATCGGTTGGACATATATCATTGCCGATTTAAGCCAAAAACCGTCAATGATGTGTTGTGACGGGCTATCACTGTCGGTTTTTTATAATCCAGCAGTGATGAAGTTGGCAGGGAAGGACCAAATCTGTAGTAGTGCCTGCTAACAAGTAGAGGATACACTTTATTTGTGTTGCTGGCCTCTTCTCTTCTGAGATCATAATAACTAGACACACATTGCCCTAGATAGCTCGGTCACCCTTTGCTCCTTTTGACACACTATACTTTTATTTACTTTGACTATACGCCTTGCCATATGTGTGATTCCTTTGCATGTCGCATCTCTAGAGCAAAACCCTTGCTCAAAGAGTCATGTACTCTTCTTGAATCCAATATGAAGACAGATGTTTTTTTTTGTTTCATCAAAACATTTACATAATATCCCATCATCTTTCACTATTATATACTCCCTCTATACCAAAATAAGTATTGTTATGGAATGCATGCTGATCAAACTTTCTTAACTTTGATTAGATTTATAGAAAATAGTAGCAAAATTTATATCTCCAAATAAGTCTATTATAAAGTGTCTGATTTACAAATATATAATGCACTTTATGGTTATTGAATTATTGTATTATATTTCATAACGGCAAGTGTGCTCAACTAATGTGTAAATTTAGGGGCTACTTTTCAATCTTTCATAATGGTAGGGGTATTTAGATGCAAATTTAAGGATTATTTTAAATTATCTTTGATATTTGTAGATGTGGGTAAATTAGATACAAATTTAGGGGATGCTTTAAATTATTTTCATAATTGCATGAGTGGGTATTTTGGGTTTAGTTTATGTACTTTGCATAATGGTAGATGTGGGTAATTACTTAGAAAATAGAATAGCTTTACTGGTTATTATTTATTGGTAGTGGTAAATAGACTATTATTAAATTAAAGGTCATATGTTTCTGATTTTTTGATCATTTCTATAATTTATCTCTTTTTTCATATAATCCAACAGAGGCCCCCAATTAGTAATATTAAGATTGTAGGATTAGTATTTTCTCTAAATTATATAAAGAATATCCATGATAGAATCATGCTAGTATTATTGTTACAATGCTGCTTACATGTATCATGACTAAACATTTATTTCGTGTACTAATTGTGTGGAAAATATTTACGCTTATATATAAACGATGTTTCCTTACATTGACAATATGTTCTTTTCCAGCTTTGCCAATATCGTCCCTGTTTCCCTTCTTATACTTCATGGTAGGTTGATCTCACTTTAATTTTTATTAACATTTTTATTATGAGTAAACATTTTTTTGAAGCATATGAGTAAACATAGTTCTTATTCATGTTGTCATCATCCACAACTACATAGACCTAGAGGGGTCAGTCAAACATGTGTCCCACATTGGTTGTTCACACAATATTAAGTCAAGCTATTTGTGCATATTTTTTTTTAGAAAAAGGCATATGGCAGACAATCCAATAATCTTACTTTTTTCATCCGAATCTAAATGCAAAACATTTCAATTCAGACTAATAATATGTAACCTAAGTTGTGCTTTTCTTCATGACACAATAATATATAGATTGAAGATCTGCACGTGGCCAAAACAGAACAAGATATTGGACTGTATGCTGGTTTTCTTGGTAAGATTCAAATGTAAAAACAACTGAAGCTTTATGCTACAGTACTTGTTTCAGCAACCACACTTAAACCTAAAAACATACGGCTATATAGTCACTACTGTTTGTATTCCACAGGTGCATCTTACTTTATTGGTCGATTTTTTGCCTCGCTGTTCTGGGGTGTAGTGGCTGATCGCATTGGAAGAAAGCCAATCATTATATTTTCAGTCGCTTCAGTGTGAGTACAATTTTCTTGGATATAGCAGCTTTCTATAAACTCTGTAATGCAACACTGGTTTTCTTCTCTCTTGGATGTTTTTCAGGGTCATATTCAACACTCTGTTTGGATTTAGTGTAAAGTATTGGATGGCAATTACCACAAGATTGCTTTTAGGTGCTCTCAATGGCATGCTTGCACCAATAAAGGTACCTTAGGATGCAAAAATTGTATTTATGCTATATATGTCAGCTACTTTCAATTTCTATAAATATGCTTGTTATGACTATCGTTTTTGGTAGGCTTACTCAATAGAGATTTGTCGACCGGAACACCAAGCGCTTGGATTATCAATTGTAAGTAAATACAATCCATACTTTTAAGCACATATAGGAAGCAGCAGTTCCATTCATCATTGCTCGAGTTGAGCTTAATAACTGAATACAGGTAAGCACTGCTTGGGGCTTGGGTCTTATTGTTGGCCCATCCATTGGAGGCTACTTGGCACAGGTAGTATATATACAAATAAGTAATTTTATTGGTAGTCAGAAGTCAACCATATTCCTTTCTGATCTCTACTTTTCACTACAATATATACCAATAAAACATATCAAACATATACTATTACAAAATTACCTTTTAAGATAAATCTACCCATACAACTTCCAAAATTAACTCAACATGCGAAACGTATTTCTAGTCAAAATTTGGAATGATTAATTGACTAAAGGGTAACCCCTAAACATTACTTGTTTGTGACTAGATGGAGTGACATTTATTTGAATTTTCCATTTATTATAATGTAACCAAAATTGCACCTTTTGTTCTCCTTTTTGTATGTCAGCCTGCACGGCAATATCCAAACATATTCTCTGAGAAATCAGTTTTTGGGAGGTACACCTGTTGTCTAACAAATGAGATTAAGATTTTTACAAATGCAAGCTAAATTCATGGATCTGACTATATATATTTGCATTTTCCAAGGTTCCCGTATCTCCTGCCAAACCTAAGCATTTCCATCTTTTCTGCTGTTGTTCTAGTAAGCTGCATATGGTTACCGGTATGTGATACATGCTCCCATATTCTTTGAATAATAAGTCATTTCAATCACTTCCATATGCATTTTCTATAATCTAAAGAAGAGCGCTCCCTTTTGGGTGAATGTACTTAGAGAGCTCCATTTTTGCATCCAAAAGGTCTTTTATCAGCCATTAGTAACTTTCAGGTTTTTGCTAATGCACTATATTGGTGTCTACTTTTGTGACCGCCAGTGAAAAATATGTGGCATCAGTGAAAACCATTTCTTTGTTAGTGTTGTGCTAAATTTTTTGCGGGATTAATAAATTACAAAGTTATGATTGAGAAAAATCCATATTATTTGATATTTGTTTATAGGAGACACTTCATACGCACAAGATTATGGACAATGAAGCAGAAATGTCTGGAGATTCAAGGACTCTGCAAACAGAAGATATACATCCAGACAAGAGTCTATATAAGAACTGGCCATTGATGTCTTCCATCAGTGCATACTGTGTTTTCACGCTTCAAGAAACCGCATACACTGAGGTAATTATTTCAATATACATATATGTTGATTGACTTACCCTGAATCTATGAATCAATCCAAGAAAAATGACAATCCCCTTTTCATCTTTGTTATAATTTTAAAACAGATACTTTCCTTGTGGACCGTAAGTGACAGAAAGTATGGTGGGCTAAGCTTTTCTTCTAAGGAAATTGGACAAGTTCTTGCAATTGCAGGTATATTTATTTCAAGATGTAATAAATTCTATACTACAATAACTGCTACAATATGTTTTTTTACTATCCCCTCCATTCCAAACTGTAAGTTATTCTAGCTTTTCTAGCAAGGTACATAGTTATGTATCTCCTATACATCTAAGTATGTGTTATGTCTAGGTAGATTTATATATGACTTTATTATGTATCTATAAAAGTCAGAATGACTTACAGTTCGGGAGGGAGTATTATTTTGCTAAACCTTGGATATTATTTTGACATTTTATTTTTTCTAGGTGCTGGACTTATTGTGTATCAAATATTCATCTACAGACCGGTCCACAAATATCTTGGAAGTGTAAATTCATGCCGTGCTGCATCTGTGGGTGCCTAATGACTTGAAAAATAGAAACTTGCATCACATAGTCCTATCCACTAACTATTGTCTTTCTTCCATATGTAAACTGTAGGCCCTATCCGTACCACTTATCGCTGCTTTTCCCTTCATGACACACCTGTCAGGACTAAAACTTGGACTAGCTCTTTATTTTGCTACTACGTTTAAAGCTGCTCTTGGGGTAAGTTCTGACACATATTCTCTGTATTCTGCCAACATTACCTGTTTGTAACTTTATACTGAGCACGAATAAATAAAGGCTTACATATGTGTTGTTCTTCAAATCATTTGTTGGTCGTTGAAGAATTGTTTCAAACTCATGTTTCTATTATCATCATGGGATAGAACCTAGAAACTATATTGTATTTTAATCTTTAGTTACAGTATCATCTTTTGTTAATGTTACACCTTATGAATGTGATCAGACAACTACGCTGACAAGCACTTCACTTCTTCAGAACTATGCTGTGGTAAGTATCACATATATTGGGTTACCTGAGTTTTATATTTCAAATGCTACAAATTTTAGCTAATACACTGACCTTCGAAAACAGCCACAACATCAAAGAGGCGCCGCAAATGGCATAGCGACGACTGCAATGTCCTTCTTTAAGGCTATTGGTCCAGCAGGAGCAGGCGCTTTGTGAGTATTGTCCCCACATCATACATCCAGATTTACTTTCAACATAGATTAATTTGTGTTCCACCAAAATATAAATTGTTTAATATGATATGTCAAACATTATAGTACATATAGTATCTTCAAGAGGCAGATCAAATAGATCGATATGTCATATATATTTAAGTGTGTTAGTGCCTTGTTTGTCTAATACCACAGATGTTAGGTACAGAATCCTATGCACCATGCATTAGTAGATTTTATAAAAAGATCTGATTGATGGGTTTCTCCAATGTAGATTCTCATGGACCCAAAAACGACAAGATGCTGCCTTCTTTCCAGGTATTTCTTAAAGTTAATTTTCTTCTTTTAGGTACCACCCTAGTACCTGTTCTTTTTCATTAGTGTTTTTAATTATCTTGGGTATAGCATCAACTATGTTTTAATCGTGCAGGGGATCACATGTTGTTCTTAATTCTGAATGTGCTCCAATGTATTGGGCTGGTGCTGACCTTTAAGCCATTCCTAGCAGTACCGAAACACCTTAAGTGATAGCTGCTGAACCCAAGCAGTGGAATAATGGTGGATTAGCAAAACACACATGTGCCAGAAAATATATTTTTGAGTGGCATACAACAGGATCATGTACAAGCAAGAGCTTATATGTGTCAAGAAAAAATAGCCATAATGATTTGAGTGTGCTATATATTTACATCTCCTTAAATTAAAGTTCTAACGACTTGAGCACAATTTATGTCCGATACAAGGTATCCGATCCATGTTTAATTGTTTCACTTCAAATGTTGGTTTAAGTATGAATGATGAAAATTCAAAGTTTAGAGTTCAGTCATGCAGCTTGTCAAAGTCTAGTGGCCTCAATATATATCTCTATCTCTATCTCTACAACTAAAAGATAAAAAAGTATTCCGTCCACCGGCACTTCGCGTCGCTCACTCCCAGGCATCGCCCCGCACTTCCGCAAGCACCCTGTTGATGCAAAAATAGATCTGCAAACACAAAGGGCTAATACCCAATTTCGATGTCAAGGCATGCCAGTCGATTTGACCGTAATCGACAAGGATAGTGGTAACTCGAATACTTTGGTCCTGACAACAGCGATGCGCTCGGATGTCATGGCCAAGAGGTATTCACGCGGAACTCGAGGATCATCGAGTGTAACTCGCCGAATCGATGAGAACTCGTAAAAAGAAAAGAAATATGCGAGTTGATGAAGTCATCGAAAAGTAGATGCGAAAATAGGAGTAAAATTGTATTTGATATTGATTGATATCTATTACATTGCTGCTAGGTCTATATTTATACCCTGACATAAAGAGTTACAACCAAATACGACTAGGACTCAAATAAAGTAAACAAGACTCTTACATTTAAGGCATATTCTAATAGATATAGAAAACAACACCTATCTATTCTAGTATCCGCTCCAACTAAGATGAAATCTTCATCGGCTCTTGCTTCATCGGCATGTCCCTATAGTCTTTGAACTTCATCAGCAGTAGTCTTCATATCTTCCTTCATCGGCATCAGCAACCATAAGGCCTATCGGTGACAATCATCGAATCGGCAATCTCTACTTTCATCCTGACTTAAATTAAGAGAACGCCTTTTTCCGATTATCACCTCCCATCGGCACTAACTTCTACCATCTGATCCCATCGGCACCTTTCTGCTGACACAACATAATAACTCCCTTATTGCTGATCAGTCTTTCTTAACTATCTTGACCCGTACCAAAAACGGTGTCAACACATGCCCTCCAATTTTGGAGTATAAAATTATTAATGCTCCGAAATTTACTCCAAATATTGTCTTTACATAATTATCTCCTTTTTGACAACAATCTGTTACCAAATCTAAACAATCACAACCCTGATCTTCGTGCCTCATCGCACGTCTCTCAACCACCTGTGTCCCGATTAATGCCAAGTCATAGAGAAAACCGCCCATCGGTAAAAACTCAATACCAAGACAGCTGCCGATGGTTTATTGAAATATTGCGCACAATCATGATTACTTGCCATCAAATCATCTGCACAATCCCTTGATTGTCGTACAAATAGTTACCATATCCATCTGAACAACCTCAAATCTTACTGATGCGGCAGAGAGATAAGTCTGAAATGCCGTTACTTGACTCAACCTATAAATACATCCTTCCCAGGTACTCATCTTCTACCTCGCGATTCTCCATCTCCAAAACCTATCTCCTCCGGCGGCGACCTCGACGAGCAAACACACGACCTCAACCGGCGAAAACTCTCTACAATAGAATCTTCAAGCCCCTGGCCTCATCTTCATCTCGCTCGGAAGAGATGGCAATCAACTTCAATGTTCCTAAGGTTAATCCCGTTTCCACTTTCTTTTTGTTGTAGTTTCTTTTACTCTCGCAAGTTCATATATTCAGCATTTTCCTTTCTTTTCTTCTATTTCTTTGATCTCTCAAACTTAGAAACTGAGCAATAAAATAGTCATCCCAACCGAACAACCTCATATCTAGTGCCTGGGCCCGATGGGCAACTCGGATGCAACTGATATAATAAACATAGAAACCAACAGAATCCCATTCAGAGCTGAGAACTTTTCCCTAGATTTGTGGAAAGACACCTTCTGATCCTGGCCGAAAACCACTAAGGGATGGAAGAATTGGTTTCTGTGGGTTAGTAGGGTCAATGAAGTATACTGGGCAGAACACAAACTAGACCAATGCATCAGACTCACCATTGCTGATATAGAGAAAAATGAGTCAATGATGATAGCAACCGCTTATTTTTGGTTGGACACCTTCAATGCTTTCATGTTGGGTCATGGCCCAGCTTCCCCCTCCCTTGCCGATGTGCACATGCTCACGGGTTTGGATATTTCAACTACCGATGACGGTAGGCTCTCCAACAGAAAGTCTGATTACAAAGTAGACACCCATAACATCGGCGGTTGGACAGGATATGTCTAGAAATACTAGCAAACCAGATCGGTCAGCCAGAGGGAACATGCTATCTTCTTGAACATGTGGCTAGATAAGTTCGTTTTCTGCGGTCGATTGTTAGGGCCAACCTGCGTTTACCTCGCAGCAGCTGAGTCTTTAGCCAATGGCGCCAGATTCCCTCTTGGGCGATACCTGCTGAGCTCCACCTACTATCTTCTCCACCAAGTAACTGAGAAGCTCTTGCTCGGTCAGTCCATCAGCAATTTGGGAGGCCCCTGGTGGTTCATTAACATGTGGATAAATGCCCACATGCACAAACGTCTGCAATAGAATTTTTTCACTCAGCAATTCCCACAAGACATTGCTGAAGATTATGAGTTGGTAGAGGATGAATCGGCAACCCGCTCACCCCTCAATTTCGGCGAAGCAATCATAGTCCTTCATGGGACTGAGGTGAATGAAAACCAGATCGGCAGATTCTTCCAGACTCTCTACAATGGCCTTTCTCAGGATCATCGGGCTTAGATGCCCTATGTTAATGAGGACTCCAAGTTCCCTCTCCTTTTCCATCCTGCCGATGAAGCGCTAAACAAAGATGATGACCTGATGATGGCCATCATTACTCCTAGGGCGATCCTAGTAAACACATTTGGTAGTGGAAAGAACACCAGCGCTACCTACGAATTTCACAACCCATCGGCATTATCTCGTCAACTGGCTTTCGGTCAAGTGCCGATTAAGCTTTGTTATGCCGATGTGATCAAACCAAGAGAGACAATCACCAGTGGTCTTGACTGGAACGGAATAGCTCAACTTCCTCCCAATGCCGATACTGCAGACGACAATCTATCCGACTGGGTACCAGCCTCCTTCATCACTGGATCTTACAAATTATGCTGGCAAGAATGGAAAGGGCAGCTATTTGCAGCATCGGCTCATAAATATCGGCATCTCATCGACTCAGAGCATTTTATCCTCGATGATGCAGTAGTTTTCTCTATCACTTAGCATTTTCTTTTTATATATTTTTAACTTCATCGGTAACTAACTCTTTTATCTGACAGGTCGATGATCCAGTACCAATAATGAGCAAAAGTAATCGACCGTTTGACCTTCAACCAACATCCCCGGTTTCTCTCATCGGCCACAACGCTCCAACTCTGGCAGCTTTGATGCATCAGGGAGCTCGTTTCAAGAAGATGACTACCAAATGCTCCAAGACCTCTCCATCGGTCACAGCTACCACTTTGGCACAGACTTTTAAAGTAAAAACCCATGATCATTCTAGTCATGCCGATCCTAGTTCATACTTTCAATCTTTATATTAACTTATAAAATTTATATCTTGTATGCACCTTATAGCAACAAACTAGTGCATCGGCAAGAATCCAAGGCATTCAACCATCAGGTGCCGATGCGCCCCAGCCGACAACTGCAAAGGCTAAAGCCAAATGCAAGGTCACAAAAGACACTAAGGCCCAATTGAAGTGACAGAAGGCTACACCATCCTCTCCTCCTCAACCAACACCTCAGAGTAATGTCGAACCGGCCGATGCACCTGAACAAACAGTTGATCCAAGCAACCAAGGAACGTTATCGGCCATTGTTCCCGAACAAATTATAGCTGTCCCTACACAAGGTACCTCAACGACTTATTATTTTTATCTGATGATCATTTATTATACTTAGTATTAACCGATCTTGCAGCTGAAGACATTTCATCGGTAAATCCAGCCGATCAGGGTGTAATTCAAATCATCTCTTCCAGCCAAAGGCAAGAAATTGCCTTGAAACAAGTAAGTCATTTGATTTAGTCGATCTGCACTATCCATACTTATCTCCGAGTGACTCATCTCCCTTCTGTTTTCAGGAACAAGACTCCTCCGATAGCTTATTTTCTTTCACCATCGACATTCCAGATGATGAATGAGAAGAGGCAAGCTCTATGCTAGCACTTGTTACAGTATCAGCTGAAGTCAAATCCAAGCTGGAGGACCTATTGGGCTTATTGCAGCAGGACACAACTCAACTGGTGGATGACTCTGACCCAGCAAAAGCCATTTTCAAGACAATCCGCACTCAAGGTTCCTACCAATGCTGAAGAAGTACTTTTTCAAGCTGCTCATCTAGAGAGTCGCTAGCTTCAATATCAAAAGGCCACTCAACGTCTTGCCGATAGCGCCGCCCAAGCTCAACTCAAGGAAGAGATGCTACAAGTGAAATCCATAGCCGAGGAGAAGCACAAAAGCATCAGCAATTTGCAAGTCTCAAGCACTAAATTGAAGTAGAAGGTCTCAGACCTATCGGCAAAGAGAGAAGCTTTACTAGCTGAACTTAAGCAGGTCGAAGAAGCGATGACTCAGGCCAAGCAAGAAGAAAGTCAGCTGCCCGATATGATCAAGAGTCTTCAGCAAGAAAGGGATGCCCAAGCCCGCAAAGCCCTGCTAATGAAGAAGAAGCTTAAGCCAGTGGAGGGCTCAGCCGATGAAGACACCAAAGAGATAGAGGAAGCCAATCATATTCGCCTGCGTGTGATATTGCCTATCCAGACTCTGTTGAACTTGTAACTTTCTTTCATCGGTAATATGTCGTACCAGCCCCTCTACGAACACTAGTATTTTGTCCACCTGATAGGATTGTTATCGGCACTTAAACTTTTATGCATTGACCCAGATGCTAGGATAGTACTTCTTTAAATACTTTCCATTTAATGCTCTGGGAAATTCAACCCCTTTGAGGGTTTCTAAAATATAAGCATTGCTAGGAGCAGACCATTTTATCCGATAAGGATCTTCCCAATTAGGAGACCATTTACCAAACTTTGAACTCTTAGTCCCAATTGGTAGAATCAATTTCCAGACTAAGTCTCCATCGGCAAACTACTTAGTTTTTACTCTTTTGTCATACCATTTGGCCACTCTCCTCATATTCTCCTCAATGCTAATCAGAGCTTTCAACCGATATCCTCCCAAATCTTCCAATTCATCTTTCATCAGAGTAGTATAATCATCGGTAGTTAACTGATCCTGAGAGAATATCAGCCTAGAGCCTGTTTTAATTTCCCAAGGTAATACTGCATCGTGCCCATATACCAATTGATAAGTTGACACTTTAACTGCACCATGACATGCCATTCGATATGACCATAGGGCTTCATTTAACACTGCATGCCACCGCCTAGGATTTTCTTCAATCTTTTGCTTGATAAGTTTAATGATTCCTTTGTTATAAGCTTCGGCCTGTCCATTAGCTTGAGAATAATAAGGAGAGGAATTTAAAATCTTAATTCCCATACCGATTGTGAATCCATCAAACTCTCCTGATGTAATAGTACCCTAATCGGTAGTAATCGTCTGAGGAATACAAATCAGAAGACAATGTGCTCCTTTACAAAATCAATCATGTTGGTTGATGTCACCTTTTTCAAAGGAATTGCTTCAACCCACTTAGTGAAATAATCGGTAGCAACAAGTATAAACTTATGCCCTTTGCTCGATGGTGGATAAATTTGACCGATTAGATGAATAGCCCATCCTTGGAACGGCTAGGGTTTAATGATAGGGTTCATGGCCGATGCAGGTGCTCTTTGAATATTGCCAAACTGCTGACATCCTTGGCATCCTTTGAAATACTTGAAACAATCTTCGAGAATAGTCGGCCAATAATATCCATTCCTTCTAATCATCCACTTCATTATAAAAGCCGACTGATGTGCTCCACATACTCCCTCATGAATTTCACCCATCAAACTTTTTGATTCATCATCACCAAGACATCTGAGTAAAATCCCATCCAAAGTACGATAATATAGGTCATCATCGAGGAGTGCATACTTAGTGGCTTGAAATCTAACGCGTCTTTCGACTTTCTTAGAGGGATCTTTCAAGTAATTGATGATTTTCATTCTCCAATCATCGGCACTGGTTGCCAATGTGAGCACCTCCAGGACAGACTAATATCCCGAGGCGTACTGAGCTAGCCGATTGGCTTCTTCATTATGCAATCGGGAAATATGTTACAAATGGAAAATCTTAAATTCTTTCAACAATTGCAAACATCTCTCATAATGTGACACTACAAGAAATATATGGTTTTTTAACGTTTTTAGTATGACAATTGTAAAAATGTTACTATATCCTCCATTTTGTGACATTATATTTTAGGCATAGTGACTTAGTGACAATTAAAAGTGGTATGTCACAATAAATGTCATTTAACAAGTTTGATTTCATCTAGTGACTATTTTCTATGTCACAAGGCCTGTTTGTGTGTCACAAATTATTTTATTAATTTTTTTAAAAGAACTTTCCATATGAGAAAATATGTAAGTTTTGTGAATAATGTAACTGTCACTTGGTCGGATGAATAAATGACCAAAAAAAAGTTGTAGATCTTGACTTTTTCAACTGAAATCATTTACTACTTTAAAATATTGTTTCAAGTTGATATTTTTTAAAATTCAAATTTTAAATTGATGAAACAAAGTCACATAAAAGGATGACCAAAATAAAAGTTGTAGATCTAAAAAAGTTATAGAACTTTGTAGATGATAACTTTTTCACTCGAAATCATTTACTACTCCAAACTATAAAAGTTTATAAACTTATAGAAAGAAAAAAGAAAAATAAAAATAAAAAGGGATCCACAATTTCCTATTTGGCACATGATTTCTAGTATGGCCCATGATTTTCTGTCTGTCGGACGGATGAAATCTTTGCAAAACTGAAACCCTAACTTCTTATTATCCCCTCCCCCACTCCACACCATCTGCCCCCTCCTCCTCCCACGCATCTGCACCGAGCCGCCACACAGCCCCACTGTTCAGCCCCTGCCGCGAGCACGCCTCCCCGCCCCGGCCCCAACCCCGCTGCTTCCTCCAGTGGTGGCCCTCTACGGTGGCGGTGCCGCCTCCACCAGATCTGGTGCTCGGTGCCCCCTCCACCAGGATGACGATGAGGAGCAGCAGGCAGGCGGCGTGGGTCGAGGTCGGGGCATGACGACGGCGTGCAGCATGGCACCGACGGGCGCAAGCGCTGGCGCACGTGCGGGCTCAGCCGTGGCCTCACGGTCATGCGCAGGCTCAGTTGCGGCTTCTAGGCAAACGCCGCTGCCATACGCTAGGTCTTCGTTGGCCCCTGGGAGGAGCACGCACAAGGTATAACCAAATTGTGGTGCTATCTGAGTGCTGGTTTGTTGGTTGAGCAATACTAGAACTGAACTGACTCTAGCTCAGCTTGCAGGCGGATACACCTGGTGTTCTACATAGTTGGGCTTGCTTTGTTTGTTTCATATAGCTTGGTTGGTGCAGGGAGTGAAACACAAACATGCTGGTAGATTTTTTGAATTAGAAGTGGAATGCCTTTTTAACACTTTCAACTTTGAGTACTCATATCAATTTGGTTTGCTTTATGTATGTTGGTTTGCTTCTGTTTGTGACGGGAGTGAGGGCGTGCGTGTCTTTGCCAGGAGATGCACTAGTAAGATGGATTAGCTTAAAATTATTGTGGTTCTTTAATTTTTCATGATGATTCACCCATATGTACTGCTGATTCACTGATTATTCTGAATCTATAGCTTGATGATTTATTTGAGGGACAGGAAATGCACTACTTGTGCTTGTGCAAGAATCCAGTTGATAGCACTAGAACATGAACAAAAGATAATATGTCTAAACTTCATGCAGGCAGCATTATGATTTATGAAAATAATGCTGGCTTAGTGACTCCTACCCATGCATATGGATACTGATATTATAGAAACCTAATGAACATAGACATGGTTTAAATATGATGTTATCAAGTAAACTAGACCTAGAACTGAGAAACATTGTACCTATAGTTCAGAGGAAATAGAACCAAAGTTATAATTCTCGTTATATGCTGCCATAGATTCAGTGTATCTACAAACTTTCCCTTCCATATAATCCACACCTTCACATATTAATCATATGATTTCTGAGCCATTCACATTGCCTGTATGATTCTGTTTAGTACAATATGGCTCCAATTTGTTGTGTACAAAAAAGACTGGAACCTAAAAAATTTAGTGAGTTCAGACAAATCAAAGACACAAGTAAAATTCTTATAGCTCGTCCCCCTAGATTCAGTGTGTACAAACAAATAGAAGACACAGAGGTAGTCCATGTATCTATATATATTTTAAGCTTAGTGTAGTTGGATGGAAACACACCTATTCTTTCTCTGATCTTATACTAATCAAGCAGCATGTACAAAAACCTATGTGTTGGGTACCATAATAAGGGATACCCAAATCAGAGCAATAAAAAATACAAAAAACATACTAACCACAATCACCAGGGTACGGGCCTCAGTTCATTCAACTCGCCCGACCCCTAAGGGCCTCGGACGCAAGTTCCGACTCGCCCGACCCCTCAGGGCCTCGGACGCAAGTTCCGACTCGCCCGACCCCTCAGGGCCTCGGACGCAAGTTCCGACTCGCCCGACCCCTCAGGGCCTCG
>Ga0182004_10001248_pt1 | contig 18221 bp, 21 predicted proteins | sample Sormic07211540_1_FD_120479 | JGI IMG/M metagenome (GOLD analysis project Ga0182004, IMG submission 120479) | Endophyte microbial communities from Sorghum bicolor roots, Mead, Nebraska, USA - 072115-40_1 MetaG | ecosystem: Host-associated > Plants > Roots > Unclassified | place: USA: Nebraska...
GAGGGGCAAGGGACCCCCCTTAGGACACATTATTCTCTCAACACAATCCAATACAATCAGACGCAAGACGTAGGTATTACGCCCACACGGCGGCCGAACCTGGATAAAAACCTTGTCTGTGTCTTGCGTCACCATCGAGTTCGTAGCTTGCGCACCGTCTACCGATAAACTACTACCATGGGCATACCCCAAGGTAGACTGCCAACCAGCTTTCGTCGATAGGCTTCTAGAGTAGGTGGATCTCCGGCACCGTCGTTAGAGGTCCTTGGGACAATGATAGGTGTCGGTGAACCCAACTACTTAGGAGGTTCTGCCACATTTATCTATAATTTGCGAGACGATTTTTTGAGTCTAGTTGACTAGTTAAACAATAATTATCACAAATGAAATTGTTACGGTAGTCAAACAAAGTATTGACGAGCTAAACAAGGCCTCAACCTATTTTTTGAGCCTTTTCCTTGTATGCCATTACGAAAGATGTTTCAGGCCTATAGGCCACTAAAAAGTTCGAACGCACCTATATGCCATGACACTTTACTTTTTTGCTTTCTACACCATTCCATCGACATTTGCCGCTAACGGTGTCAGATGGAGCTACGAAAAGTCAGAAATGCCCTTTGGCTAGAGTGCCTTGCTGAAAGTTGTGTTTTTCTCATGTGCCTCTCCCTGGTGCCGAGGCGTTCATTAGTGTGACTTTACTCAAGGAAGTCACAATATAACTTTCCTATGGATATCCACCATCCAAGCGAGATCGAAGGGCTCTGATGGCTTGCGACCAATCAAAGCACAATCTCAATATTTTTTAGCGAGGCAGGCAGAGCTGCAGAGGCTAGAGCCACCGGTTGCGGGAACACTCCAAGGTTCTGACGCCAAAGGGGCCTTTCCAGCGCGCCAGCCTCCTGTGCCGCCATGCTGCCCTCCAGGCTCCGGCACCAGCAGGGTTTGCCCGCGTCTGCTCGCGCACCGTTGCGCTTGCCCGGTGCCACCTCCTATGTTGCTTGGCCGCATCGTGCCCACCACATGCCTTATTTCCTCTTAGGCCCCGCACGATCGACGTCGGTTCTCCTCCTCGTCGCACCGACGTGTCGGCGCCGACATCAACACCGTGAAGGAGGAGCTGCCGTGTGACAGTCAGATAAAAGATCTCCGCGCCAAGCTCATGGGCCACTTCCGCGATGGTGCCGACCGCCTCCATCTGCCGCCCCCGGCCGCATCACCACCGCCTAAGCCGCAGTAGCCCCGGCCACCGGGACTGTGTGATAGTCGGATAAAAGATCTCCGTGCCAAGGTCATGGGCCACCTCCACGCCGCCGCCAACCGCCTCCATCTGCCGCCCCCGGCCGCATCGCCACCTAAGCTGCAGTAGCCCCAGCCACCGGGACCAGGACCCGAGCCCGTAGCGCCGCCGCTTCCACAGCCGACGCCATCTTAGGCTCTCAGCAGCAGCAGGAGGAGATCACGCCCTCCGCCAGGTCGTGGAACCAGCGTGACCGCAAGTGCCACCGACCCATGGCACGCGGGATGACAGCAGCGACAACCGCACTCGACGCGTCGCCTAGTGCGTGGGGGTGAGGTCGCTGAGGCGACCGAGAAGGCGGCGCTCCGTTCCCCACAGACTCGAGCACGCCCCCTGACCCTGACCCCCGAGCGGCATGAGATTGGGAGGGAAACTTGAGCAGACCCCTGACCCCGACCTTCGCTCTTGTTGTAGCGGTGCTCTCCATTCCTATTCGAGTGAAAAAGAGGTAGGAGATGATAAGAGAGAGGGGGTATTTTGGACTATTTTAATGGATGGGCTCACTGAGTAACGGTGAAAACTTAAAAGATGAGAATGGAGTGGTTTGGAAGGCAAAAAAAAAAAGAAAAAAGTATCATGACATAGAGGTCCGCTCTAATTTTTTAACGATCTTTCATAATAGCGTGTAGGAAAAAGGCACATTTTTTTTTTCCACAAAACGCACCTCCCGTTTTTTTTTTCCGTGCCCAACCTCTACAAAGGACGGAAATAAATTCTAACCCGTTGTAAAAAAAAAACCCTTCCACCGAAAGCGAAATATCCCATCAATTCCGATGACGCCGTCGCAAAACCCCTGCAAGCGCCGCCATCCAACTCCACCTCCACCCTCGGCGGCCTCACCCGCCGCGCCCGTGGCGCTCTCGCTGCCGGGCTTCGTCGCCGACCGCGCCGAGGCCGCGGTGCGCGTGGAGCGCCTCCTGCGGTACCAGTTCTGCGACCGCGCCCTTCTCGAGGAGGCGCTAACCCACCAATCCTTCTCGGATGGCGCGTTCTCTTACCAGCGGCTCGAGTTCGTCGGGGATGCCGCTCTTGGCCTAGCCTTCTCCAACTTCCTCTACCTCACCAACCCCACCCTTGGGCCCGGGGCGCTCTCCACGCTCCGTGCCGCCAACATCTCTACTGAGAAGCTCGCGCGCGTCGCCGTCCGGCACGACCTCTACCCGCTTCTCCGGAGAAAGTGCGCCCGCCTCGACTTACTAGTAAGCATATCTGTCATGGACTCCCTCAGAACTGTTTTTAATTTCTGGGCGTTTTGGAATCTCCTAAGGTCAATTTGGTGTTTGTGCGGCTGGCTTGGCTTTGGGGACGAGTCTTGTCGGCCTTGTTTTGTTCAAAGAAAATTCAAGATTTTTCGACCCATCGAATTTTTTTACGCATGCATGTAGTATTAAATATAAACGAAAATAAAAACTAATTGCACAAAAATAAAAACTAATTGCACGGCTGTAATTTACGAGACGAATGTTTTGAGCTTAGTTAGTCTATGATTGGACAATAATTGCCAAATACAAACGAAAGTGCTATAGTAGCCAAAATCAAAAAAATTCTCCATCTAAACAAGCCCTTAGTTTCACCCAAAAACCAAAAACTTTTCAAGATTTCTCATCACATCGAGTGTCACATGCATGAAGCATTAAATATAGATAAAAACAATAATTAATTGTACAGTTTGCCTGTAATTTGCGAGACGAATCTTTTGAGCATAGTTAGTCCATAATTACACAATAATTATTATTAAATACAAACGAAAGTGCTACAGTACCAATATTTTTTTTCATCCCAACAACTAAACAAGGCCTAACTTAAGTTAGGGGAAGTTCCTCAGCGGTACATAGGTGGTAACAGTGTCTTGTGATACTCTGCCTCAGAATCAGGCACCTCCAGTAGCAAGAGGATCTCCAACAGGACCCTAACCAGAGTCCATATTCTACATATTCTATATTTTTGGTTCCAAGAAGAAAATGCCCCCAAATTTCCCCCCTTCTGCCTATCTCCCAGCCAGGTGCGCAGGGAGCTCCCTAATTTTGGCCGTGAAATATTTTGCTGAGTACAGCAGCTCACTAGTGCACATTTTTTTCCTGACTCTCTCCCACGCCGCCACCCTATCCCCGTCCTCCGGCACGCCTCCCCAGCGAGGACCATTCAATGCGGATCCTCTCCTCCCATCGAGACACTCAACCCCGCTGTGGCTCCCCTCCATGTGCTATTGATTGGATATTCCCATGCTGTCTCTAGTGATCCTCTCGATTGGAGTGGTGGTGGATGCCAGTGTATATCAGAATGGATTGAGGGCCTTGATTTGAGGGTCCTGTTGGAATACATGTAAAAAAAAGACAGACTCTTAAGAGTTAGGAGAGGCTTCAAATAAAAATAGGGGGCCTTGATTTGAGGGCTTCCGTTGGAGGTGCTTTAAGAGTTTGGTGCTGGTGTTCGCTTGGCTGAAAGTACTTTTCACTAATTTGTTATGAGAGAAAAATACGGCGGAATGACTTGCAGATTTGGTAGATAAGTTCAAGCGAACAGGGATCGTCTCATACCTCTCACATGTATGATATTTTTTATTAGTATATTTTCTCACCTCGAGTGATAGAGGAGTTATATCTCATTTATTGGACGTGCAAAGGCCTTTTCTCCTCACGCTAGCTTAAATTTTTTTTGGCCTCTCTCCCCTCTATGTGGTACTTAATATAAAATTAGAGCTGACCATTAGAGATGTCCTAATAACTGTAGTCCCTGTTGTAAAAGTCTACTGTACTTTTAGTTGTTTGCTTAGATGCTCGGAACTTACACTTCCACATTGTCTGGCAGTGAAAAAAATGGGATACCCTGAGGGTAATGTAGCAGAGAGCAGTGGCAGATCTAGCATTTCTCCAAGACTAGGGCCAAAAATAAAGTAGAGAAAGTTCCTATAGTGGTTCATGCATCGACAAATATTATAGTAAAGGAAAAATTTGCGATTGATACAATAATGGAACTCCATGTTTTTTCTTGATAAACATAAGATGTATATGAAATTTTGGTTGGTATGGACCTAATACTATAGCAAAATAAACTCCCCTGAGGCATCAACACTAATAGTTGGATGCATTTCCACAATTGGTTTCGAAAACCCATGACTAGCATTACTTGCTCTGGTCCTATTGTTTCTTGTTCAGGATCAGCAATAATCTCTTCTAGAAGTTCATGTTCAGAACCTTCTTGCTTGGCATTAGCACTGCTAGCTTCAATTTCTGATGATTACTCATGAGGTTGGTTCTGTTTTGATTATGTGACATGAGTAAATTTGATGCCAATTTCCTATCCATGATTAGAATCTTCAAAGTTTGTGATTTATTTCTGTATAAAATTGGGCACAAATTTAATTGTCATTCAACTTCCGATCAAATTGAAATGAACCTTTTCTAGATGGGAAATTAGAGAGAAGAGAAAACGTCAAATTGCATATTCGCTAGTTGAGGCCTGGCTCTAGCTGGACCTTCGGAGATTGGAGCCTAGAGAGGATCTGCTAATTGGGGCACAGCATGCAGCTGCTGTCGCTTGATGTGCCACACTCGGCGCAACTGTCATCGCCTGGGGGCATGACGTGTCCCGCAAGCTTCAATGCAGCTTCCGTCATGCCTTGGGAAGGGGTGAGTCGCAAGGTAGCATGGTGTTGAGTACTACTGGGGCAACAAGGAGAGCTGATGATGGGACTCCGGCAGGCCACAGATGGCCATGTAGCGAACGACGTCGGCCATCAGCAGCTAGGTGGAGAAGCAAGCATGCGAGTGATAGAAAGTAAATGTGAGTTTGTGACTCACAAGACGCCTATCTAGGCGTGTATGTTGTGCTATTGCGTGCCCTCTGTTCTAGTTGGCTGACTTGGGCCTCACACCAAAATTAAGAGAGGAAGTACATGGTGTAATTAGCCCACTAGGGCCATCGCCCTACTGGCCAATCCTGGATCCGCCCCTAGCACAGGTGTTTCTATAGAACTCCAAACTAATGGTGTTATGTGGCGGTTGGGATTGAGAGAAGAGAGTTGAGGGGAGCACCAGCGGCTAACGTGCTACAGTAACCGCGGGTACTGTTCATGGGCTAGGGCTGCGAGGGCACGAGAGGGCCAGCCGCGGGGCCTTTGCCCACGGCTGGGCAAGAGGGAAGGGTTTTCCTTCTTAATTCTTGCTTGATTAGATTGATACATCTCCTCTCCTTGTATACAGAGGTTCACTTGACTTACAAGCAAGACTTACTTGACCCCTAAGCAAGCGACCCTTATCTCTAATTAACTTTGACACTAATGGGCTATGGCACCAGCCTAGGCCCAATAGGTCCCTTACGTACTCTAACACTACACCTCACCTAGACATGCAGCTCGTCCTCGAGCTGCAACCTAACCAACTTATAATGATGACTCGACTCGACACAAACCTAACACTTAAAAATAAGCCTTTTACATCTCGGCTTGTTTTACTATTCTCAACCTGAAATGGACTGGGACACTTTATTTGTGACTCCTGCATGTAAGGTGGACACCATCTGCACGCTGGACCTGCACGTGTATAGCCACCTGGATCCCATGGACACCGTCTGGACAAAAGGGCTGCATGAGTGTGGCCCCCCAGGAAGTGGTCGCCACAGCGACCAGTGAAGACCCCCTCGTGGTGGCCGATAGCGGAATGTGGAAATGCTACGCAGTGCCCTCCCGCCGGTGACCCCATGCCTTTTCCCCGCTGCATGGCTGCTGGTCTGCATCGTAGAGAGGAGAGTGGAGGGCTTTCGATGGAGAACGACAAGGAGGGGAGTGCCTCTCCTACCGCCGTTCGCCACCTGCGTGGCAAATAGCATGCCCACCGCCCATGGGGGCAACCACAAGCCAAAGATCCCCGACGCAGTGGACAAGATCAAGGTCCTCCACGCGGTGAAGAGCAACTTGGAGGAGCTGCAAAGGGGTGTAGGGTTGAATCAGCTGCAGATCGCGCATCACCCGCACCCGCTGATGAGCCAGGAGGCCGTGCGCAGCAACCTGCAGACGCACCACCGCCGACTCCTAGTGGGTAAGCATCTTCCCCGTCGGCTCCGTCACGATGTCTGTCGGCTGCTCGATCTGTTGCGACTTCTCGCCCTTGTCCTGGATCTGCTGGACGCCGATGCCCCTATAGAAGATCCCATCGATGAATGGGTGCTGGAGGTGCGACATCCGTAGCTGATGGATGGGAACTGGGGCGGTTGCCTGCACGACTTGGAACAGTGGCGCCGTAGGGTGCACGCCTAGGAACGGCAGCACCGTTGGCTGCATGTCCTGGAATGGCAGCACCGTTGGCTGCATGTCCTAGAACGGCAGCAGCGTCGTGCCATAGCCTGGCATCCTGTACGGGTAGGCAGCGGCAGCCGCCGTGGCTGTACAGAGCAAAGGCGGCGCCGACAAAGCCTGTTGGAAAGACGGCGGTGGCGGTGGTGGCAGGGGTTGTTGGAATTGTGGTGCATGAGGCCCGACGAGGAAGACCCGGATCTCGGCCACCACCTGACCGATGCCGGACACCATGTGGCCGAGGTCGAAGACGGCCGCCGTCGGCTGTTCGGGCGTCATGGGCACCAACAAAGAAGGCGCAGACGCAAATGGAGATGGTGCGGGTGCACTGGACTGCACCAGTGCTGTCGTGGTCAATGGTGGGAGGGTTGCCGGCAGCTGGGACGTGGGCGGCGGCATGGTGGTGGTGGTGGGCGGCTAGGAAAAGGTGGGTTGAGTACCAGACATCATACCTAGGATCTCTGATACCAGATGTTATGTGGCGGTTGGGATTGAGAGAAGAGAGCTGAGGGGAGCATTGGCGGCTGCCATGCTACAGTACCCACGGCGCTACAGTAGCCACGGGTACTGTTCACGGGCTAGGGCTGCGAGGGCATGAGAGGGCCAGCCGCGGGGCCTTTGCCCACGACCGGGCAAGAGGGAAGGGTTTTCCTTCTTAATTCTTGCTTGATTAGATTGATACATCTCTCCTTATATAGAGAGGTTTACTTGACTTACAAGCAAGCCTTACTAGACTCCTAAGCAAGCGACCCATATCTCTAATTAACCCTAACACTAATGGGCTATAGCACGAGCCCAGGCCCAATAGGTCCCTTACGCACTCTAACAAATGGTTTCAACTGTTAAATATATACCAAAAACATATGTTTTGAAAATTAATCTAAAAAAGCTGATGGTCTCCCATTGAGTAGCCTAACCCAATTTTTCCCTTCAAAGAGCTGTTAGTTTTTGGCTCTTAGAGCATCTCCAAGAGTTCCCAACATTCCCCAAAACCATGAAGTTTTTCAACTCGCCAAAATTATTAGGTGGAATAAATAAGACCATCTCCAACAGTTTTCAATAATTCATTCCTAAAATATAAAAGACAATTTTACATGAGGAATCCTATAGTATTTCTAAATTATCCTAACCAGTTTTATATATTCTCTCTATTGTGCATTTGCATCATGAACCCTTTCCTAATTTTTTTTTCTTTCCCACTCCCTTCCACCTTTAGGTTGGCCGATGGATAGGCGCATGGGAGACATGTGGATATATCTGCGCGATTGGGCTATTTTTCCAAGCGCAGAAAGATTGGGAGTTGGGATTGGAAACTATTGGAGATGGGTGTTTTCCATTCTTGCCAAAAATTCTAGATTGGGAGGCTTTATTGGGAACTCTTGGAGATGCTTTTACTGATTGTAAAAAAAAGGTCACTATATGTTGTTGAATGACACAAATGTTGCTTTTAAGTTTGATCGTGTGAATATAGGAAAGTTGAAGTACTGTCCGGCTTGGGACATGTATAGAAAAGTTGAAGTAGTGGGCTCAAGCCATATGCTTTCATTATTACCTATCATCTGCTGTGCACCAAGCAAATGTCATTATTTTAAAAGTGCAGAAGTATATAGTAAGTTTCTAACGAATTTTAATACATATATCCACATTTACTGTTTTTATCTGCCAAAACTTCCTGGCTCGACCTGCTGTTTTCTACGTGAAATGTGGACAGTTGACCTTTGTTTCTGACCTCTTAAACGTACACAACTGTTTTTAACATGCATTAGAACTGTGTGGCACTGTATGTAGAAATAAGAATGAGTCCAGATAGAACAAAATAGATTAAATCAAACATACGCTTCTTAACAATACACTGAAATTTATTTTTTTTAAGTTCCCATCTTTTTGAAGCTTTGTGATCCTTTTTTTTTCTTAGCAAAAGCAAATTATCTATAAGCTTTGTACATTGTTCAGTTCTGACTCAAGTTCATAATAAACACACTGTTTTTTATTAAATGTCATGTATCTCATCTTGACTTGATATTTTCTTTGTACCCAATGTTTTGATGATTGTGTTTTTCCTGGCCATACCATATGCAGGTAGGCCAGTTTATTGAGTCAGTGAAACAAGAAGTAATGCATGACCTTGCCACTGCACCCTATGGTGGTAGTGTGGTTAAAGCTCCCAAGGTGCTTGCGGATATTGTTGAGGCCATCGCTGCTGCTGTCTACGTTGATTGCAAATTTGACCTTGAGAAGCTTTGGAAGGTTTTTTGTTCAGTAGTTATGCTTATTACTCATCCCATTAATAAACATATGCCATTTTGGACATTAATGCAGACTCTGAGAAACAACTTTGACTAATACTCCCTCCATTCCAATAAGACGTTTTGGCTTTTCTAGATGCATTGATTTTACTATGTATCTAGACATAAATGTATATCTAGAAGCATAAAAAAATCTATGTATCTAGAAATACCAAAATGTTGTATAATTTGGAATGGAGGGAGTAATAGATTGGTAAAAACTACAGCATAGAGTGCCTTTTCATTGTTTAGTAAAGCTATGATAAAGATACATTTGAAATGAAGATGATAAAACTATATATTCTCTGACATACCTATTGCAAAGCCACACTTGTGATCAGTTCTTGGTCTAATCAATAGACTCTAAACAACCATGCTCACTAGCCAAGGACCATTCTGTTCTTTAACCACCATTTGCTATACACATCAGTGTATGACCTCCTATCTAACATGGAGAAGATGGAGTAGAGGAGGCCTTGAATGTTAGTCCTCAGTGGCTCAGTGTGTTACTTGGCAAGTAATCACTTTTCCCATGTGGCATTACAGCCATTTAAAATGACCATATGCCCCTTACAAGCTTGTCTCTTGTTGGTTAGAGCCCCTTCACTGGAACAGGAAATTGTTAAAAGTGTAATTTTGCAACACATATGTCCTGAAAATTGGTTCAAAAGTGTCGTTTGTTCAAATTTTACATAATCCACACAAAAATATGTTCCTAAATATTTATAATTTCTAATGAAAACTTATTCTTATATTACTTCCACGTGTCTTGTATGAAATCTTTTACCTACAGTCACGGTCAGAATTTTATCAGTGCAATCTTAATATATGTACTGTATGATTATGTTTCTATTATATGGTTCAGGTTACAAGGTGGCTCTTTGAGCCAGTTATCACAGCAGAAACAGTAGATGAGCAACCTGTTACTACATTGCATGAGTTATGCCAGAAACATGGCAAAGTTGCACAGTTCGAGACATGGCAGAAGGGTGGGATGACCATGGTAAATGTATTTGTTGGTGGGGAGATGGTTGGACTTGGCTCCTCGGAGCAGAAGGTAATTGCTAAGCTCAATGCTGCACGGGATGCATTGGGCAAGCTTATCGGTGGCGCAAAGCAGCAAGTGTTGATCAATGGCATTGCCAATGGATTGGTTGATGAGATTGTAGAGCTCAGGGAGTGTAAACAGAAACTTACTGAGCAGTGCATCGGAAAGCATTGGCCAAAACCTATCTTTAAGTAAGGTTCTTAACTCATGTCAATTTGTTGATACGAATCAATAATGCACTGGTTTCTCAGTTTTTGACCCTCCATTGCGAGCTTCATGAGTTTATTATGTTTGGTGAGTGCATGATATGCATGTTCCTTTTCCAAACTCAAATAATATTAGATTGCAGATGTTATGGCGGCTAGGGCGCAGTAAGTAGGGAGGGGGAACGACCGGCCGAGACCTGGACTCCTGGCGGTGTTCTGGGCGTGTGAAGGGGAACAGGGAGGAGCGGCAACAGCGTGACGAGGAATAGGGCGCCTAGGGGAGATGTGATCTCAATCCTAGGTTAAACCTTTTTCATCATGGAATGTTTGGGCCTTATAGGCAAATCTCAACAAATGTAACAAACTCGTAAAATCACTCTTATCCATCTAATAACTCACAGGAATAGATGAAGCTAACTCGACCAATTAAGACCGGCTCCCAGAGTTGTGGTGACCGCGCTCTGGGTGATGGCATGCTCCCTTGGTGATCGTCCCCTAGCCACTGATGCGTTCCCGACGGTGGTACTGCCGGCCCACCATAACATCTCTTCCCCCTCTGGAAACAGCTCGTCCTCGAGCTGAAACGAGGGATGGGCTGTACCGAATGCGTCGACAGGTTCCTAGGTTGCTTCCGCCGCCGGTGTACCAACCCACTGCACCAAAATGTGCCGGGAGCCGCAACGCAGACTAGAACGGAGGAAGTGCTCTGGCTGCTGAAGAGGGCGCCCATGCTGCAGCGGAGGTAGCGCCGGAGTAGTGGCCAGGGGGGGGGGTGCCAATGAAGGGCTTGAGAACGTCGACGTGGAAGACATCGTGAATGTGGGCATTCTCCGGCAGTTGTAGATGATAGGCCACTGTCCTGAGCAGCTCCATCACCTGATAGGGCCCAACATATTTGGGTCCAAGCTTCTTTTGGGCACCTGGCACAAGGGACTGGGTCGTGCGGTGAAGCAGGCGGAGCTAGACCTAGTCCCCAACGCCGAACTCTAGGGCACAATGATGAGCATCGTAATGCTTGCGTGCATACTGCTGCGCCTGCAGCAGCCGGTCATGGACTTCAACGAGGAGCTCGTCGTGGCGGGTGAGGAGATCGTCAATGGTCTCTGTTTGAGCAGAGCCCTGCTCATATGGTAGTAGTGACGGAGGAGGCTGACCATAGACCACCTGGAACAGCGTCATGCAGAGCGTGGAGTGGAACGAGGAATAGTAGCGAAACTCCGCCCACGGCAACTAATCAAGCCAGTCGTGGGGTCGATCGCCGGTGATCGCTTTGTTCACTGCTTCCTACTAGCCGTCGGTTTGGGGATGGAAGGCGGAGCTCATGCATAGCTGGACCTTGGCTAGCCGGAACAAGTCCCGCTACACGTGGCCTGTGAACACGGGATTGCGGTCGCTGACGATTGACTTCGGAAAGCTGTGGAGCCAGACGATGTCGGAGAAGAACGCGCGACCAATGGAGGCCGCCCTGTACGGGTGCCGTAGCAGTATGAAATGAGCGTACTTTGAGAACCTATCAACCACATTGAGCAGCATGCTTTTGACGTGTACCTTCAGAAGCGCCTCGATGAAGTCCATCAAGATGTTGGCCCACACCCGCGATGGCACTGGCAATGGCTGGAGGAGACCGGTAGGGTGTAGCGCCTCGGTCTTGTTGCACTGGCAGGTGGAGCAAGCCCGGACGTAGCCATGGACGACCCGCCGATCATGCACGACGTAGAAATCAGCATGGATGCGCTGTAGTGTGTTCTGGATGCCCTCATGCCCCACCGTGTGGGCGAGCTCAAGTATGTTGGGCAGCAGCGGCAATGCCGAGGGCACGGACACGCGTCCTTGGTGCAAGATGAGGCTGTCCTGGACACGTCACGCCTTGCCATGGGCTCACATCGCTGCTGCGTCACGCAAGGCGCTCAGATCTAGGGATGCAGCCATCTCCCGGTGTAGCTCCTCGAAGAGCTGAAAGGATGGGCTGGAGAGCGCAGCGAGCGCTGTGGGCACCAGACCGTGAGCTGCGTCATCCAGGCAGCGAGCAGCGCCCTCAGCGCAGCCCAGGGTCTTACCATCGTGGCGGGACAGTGCGTCGGCGACTGTGTTCAGCCGACCCAGCCGACATTCAACCCTGAAATCAAAGCCAAATAATTTGCTAATCCAGTGATGTTGGGGTAACGTGGAGAGTCGCTGGTCCAGCATAAATTTGAGCACATAATGGTCGGTGCGCACGACGAAGGCACGGCCCCACAAGTACGGCCGCCAGTGGCGCATGGGTTGAACTAAGCCGATAAGTTCATGATCATAGGCGGGCCACCTTCATTTGCCGCGCCGCAAAGGGCCTGCTGAAGAACGCCAACGGCCCTTCTTCTTGGTGTAGAACGGCGCCGAAGCTGGACCCCAAGCATCACAGTCGACGATGAATTCCTTGGTAAAATCGGGGAGGTGGAGCACCGGCGCTGCCTGTTAGTCGCTGGATCCTTGCTCTAGGTGTGAGCAGGATCCTTACTCTTATCGAGAGGATAGCACACAGAGTTGAGACCATTTTCTGGGTTTATTTCTCACAAATGCTATGCCAACCTGAGGGGTTTGGGATACATATTTATAGGGCTGCTAACCAGCCAACATATGCGAAGATGCTAGTCTAAGATGCTGTCCTACATATGCTAATTGCTGTCCTAAAAGCAGTCAAGGATGCTGTGACACAAGGACCATGTGCTGCGTACTGCAGCCCACAACCACTAGACTTATCCATCACTCTCCCCCTAAGTTTTGTGTGGCTCCTTGTGAGGTATATGAGCCATCCGGATCCTGGCGCGAAGTTGCTGGAACTTGATTCGCCCAAGGGACTTGGTCAGGAAGTCGGCGAGCTGGTCTTGGGTGTTGATGTAGTTGGCCCGAACGCTCCCTTCCTCCAGGCAGCTCCTGATGAAGTGGTACCTCACCCAGATGTGCTTGCTGCGCTCATGGAAGACTGGATTCTTAGCCAAGGCCAAGGCGGACTTGTTGTCCACCCTGAGCTCCACTGCCTCTGCGTCTCTGCCAAGGAGATCGCCAAGCAGCCAAGCCAGCCACAAAGCCTGAGTAGAAGCGGTAGTGGCTGCGATGTACTCTGCCTCGCAGCTGGATAGAGCCACCACCTGCTGCTTAACCGACTGCCAGCTGATCGGACACTTGCTGAGGAAGAAGAGCGTCCTGCTGGTGCTCTTGCTTGTGTCGATGTCGCCGGCGTGGTCACTGTCACTGTACTCGATGAAATGTGCCGCACCGGGGCACCTCGGGTAGTGCAAACCGTAGTCGGAGGTACCTGCGACGTAGCGCAGGATCCTCTTCACGGCCTGCTGGTGCTTCGTCGTCGGTCGCTGCATGAACCGGTTGACGTAGCCGACAGCGAACGCCAAGTCCGGTCACGTGTGGACAAGGTAGCGAAGGCTGCCCACAATGCGCCGGTACTGCGTCATGTCCACCTCTTCCTTCGTACTCTCCCGACTCAGGCTCAGCCTCTCCTCCATAGGAGTGTGGGTTGGGTTGCAGCCGGTGAGATCGCCCAACTCCACAATGCGCTTGGCGTAGGCTGTCTGGCGGGGAGAGGTGCCAGAGCTGTCCTGGTGGACCTCGATCCGCAGGTAGAAGGAGAGAGGGCCCAAGTCGCTCATCTGGAAGGTCGCCCTCATCTTCTCCTTGAACTCCTCGATCTCCACCTCCTTGGTGCCGGTGATCACAAGATCATCGACGTAGACACCCAACAGCAGGGCCTTTCGTTCACTGCCCTGCCGGTAGATGGCGCCTCGTGCGGGCTTTGCTCGAAGCCCATCCCCTTCAGCGTGGAATCCAGTTTGGCATTCCACGCACTCGGTGCCTGTCGCAAGCCATTGAGGGCCTTGTGCAGACGAAGCACCTTGCCTTCCTTGCCAGGAATCACAAATCCTGGCGGCTGGTGCACGTAGACCTCCTTCAAGTCGCTGTTAAGGAACGCCGACATGACATCCATGTGATGGACACGCCAGCCCTCCTGGGCAGCTAGCGCAAGAAGTCGCACGGACTCCATCCGTGCTACGGGGGCGAAGGCGTCGTCGAAGTAGACCCCCTCCTGCTGCACGAAGCCTCGTGCCACCAAGCGAGCCTTGTGCTTGATGATGGCACCGGCTTCATCCCTCTTCAGGTTGAACACCCACTTAAGGGTGATCGCGCGGTGACCACAGATCAGCGAGCTCCCAAGTGCGGTTCTGCTCGACTGCGTCCATCTCCTGCTGCATCGCGGCACGCCATGCCATGTCTCCCTCCGCCTCAGTGAAGGAGCGAGGCTCAGCGTCCTTGTGTGCCAGGTGCAGCTCCGCCTCGAAGTCGTGTACCACTAACCTAGGGACAGGTTGGTTACCGAGGATGTTGTCCATGGTGTGGTAGCGTAGAGGCTCGTCGTCGTGGTAGACGTCGACGCGGTCCTCGTCGCCGGACAGCGGAGTGGCGAACTCCACCAAACGCTGACGGGCCAAAGCTGCTGGTGCTGACCTTGGAAATGCCGGCGTCGGTGCAGGAGAGTGGGGAGCCAGTGCAGGAGTGCGTGGTGTAGCCGGTGGTGTTGGACTCGCTGGTGGTGAAGGCGGTGGTGGGCTCGCCGAAGCTGATGGCGAGCAGGGCGAGCTCGGTGAGGACGAGCTGCTAGCTCCCCCGGCTCCCTCCAGGTGGACGTAGTCGATGATGAAGTCCCTGAGGGTTGAGGCCGAGCCGTTGTCCACTGCCTTGTCCCAAGTCTAGCCTCGCCCTTCGTCGAACACAACGTCTCGGGAGATGCGGACGCGCTGTGTCGCAGGGTCGAGGATGCGGTGGGCCTTGACGCCCTCCGCGTAGCCGATGAACACTCCTGGTGTGCTCCGGTCGTCGAGCTTGCCGACGTGAGTGAGCTCCTTGGCGAACTGCAGACAACCGAAGATGCGGAGGTGGCTCACCACCGGCTTGCGCCTGTGCCAGGCCTCCTACGGCGTCATGTTGTCGAGGGCCTTGGTGGGCGAGCGGTTGAGGAGATTGACGGCGGTCATCACCCCCTCTCCCCAGTAGATCGCTGGCATCCCTCTCTGCTTGAGGAGGGCGCGGGTGGTGGCGACCACCGTCTCGTTGCGGCGCTCGACGACGCCGTTCTGCTGTGGGGTGTACGGCGCTGTGAAGTGGCGCTGGATCCCCTCGTCGGCACAGTGCGCCGCGAACTCGGCCACTGTGAACTCGCCGCCGTTGTCTGTGCGCAGCACCCGAAGCTTGCGGCCACACTCCTTATCCGCAGCAGCTTGGTGGTGCTTGATGGCGTTCGCGGTTGCCCCCTTGGTGTCGAGGACAGCCCACATGTAGTGGGACGCGTCGTCGATGAGGAGGAAGTAGCGTCATCCTCTAGGTGTAGCCGGTGTCACGAGGCCGCAAAGGTTGCCGTGCACGAGCTCCAGCTTCTCTTTGGCGCGGAAGCTTGCTTGGCGGGGAAAGGGCAGCCGTCGCTGGTTGGTGAGGACGCAGGTGTCGCAGAACTGCTCCACGTGGTCGATGCACGGCATGCCCTGCACCATCTCCTTGTTGCCGAGCTGCTTCAGGGCCTCGAAGTTGAGGTGCCCAAAGCACTCGTGCCACCACCAGGCTTCATCGTCCCGCCGAGCTGCAAGACAAAAGGGTTGCGCCACCTGTACGTGAAGAATGTAGAGGCGGTTGCTCCCCCTGTTCACCTTGGCGAGAAGTCGGTGACGAGGATCCCAAATGTGAAGCACGCCGTCAAAAGGGTTGCGCCACCTGTACGTGAAGAATGTAGAGGCGGTTGCTCCCCCTGTTCACCTTGGCGAGAAGTCGGTGATGAGGATCCCAAATGTGAAGCACGCCGTCCTTGATCTCCACACACGAGCCATTCTCATCCAGCTGTCCCAAGCTGATGCTGGAGTTCCTCAGCGCGGGGATGTAATAGTCGCCGGTGAGCAGCCGATGCTCGCCGTTCTTGGCGACGAAGATGATAGAGCCGGCGCCCTTGATCTCTACGGCGGAGGTGTCTCCGAACTTGACGGAGCCTCGAACGTCGGAGTCGAGCTCGGAGAAGAACTCCCGCCGGCCTGTCATGTGGTGGGTGGCGCCGGTGTCGAGGCACCACCCATCGATCCTGTTGCCGCCGCCGGACCCGCTGCTGAGCAGGGCGTGTGCCTTGGGCTCGTCGAGGTGGAGAAGAGCCGCTGTAGCCGGTGCTGCTGGGGGTGGCTTGGTGCTAGCATGTGTCATGAACAGAGCTGGCTGCTCCTCCGCCTGCGATGTGGGCCTAGGCGCGTCGTGGCTGCCTGCAGTCCTTAGCCCAATGGCCAGCACGACCACAGTTGTGGCAGCAGTCATCTTGTGTCGGCTTGGGTTTTTCGGCGGCGCTGCCCTGGGCACCTCCGCCGGCGCGCCCTTGCGCCCCGGCCTGGGCGCCTTTGCGTGACTTGCCGCGCTTGCCATGCTTGCGCCCGGCTGCTGCAAAAGAAGGCTCCCCCTTCTTCTTGTCACCTTGCCTGGCAGCCCACTGCTCCCGAGTGAGAAGGAGCTTGGGCCCTGAGGAGGGTTGTGGCTCATCACTGTCGACGACCTTGAGGCGACCTATCGCCTCCTCGATCGACATCGTGGAGAGGTCCAGCAGAGACTCGATTGAGCGAGCCATCTGCCTGTACTTCTCGGGGACACAGCGGAAGAGCTTCTCGACAGCTCTCCCCTCGTTGTAGGTGTCGTCGCCAACCTGCACCACTTTCTGCAGCAAAGTGTTAAGACAGAGAGCAAAATCATCAACGTCCTCACCTGGCTTGAAGGCTAGGTTCTCCCACTCATTGCGGAGTTGCTGCAATGTGGACTTGTGGGCGCGATCGCTGCCGATGCGTGCTGCAGCAATGGCGTCCCAAGCTTCCTTGGCAGTCCGCTTGCTGGTAAGCGAGAACTGCATCTCGGTTGGGACTGCACCGATGAGGGCATTCAGTGCCTGTCGATCCTGGTCGTAGTCGACGTCGCCGTACCGGACTGCCTCCCACGTGCAGCACCTGAAGTCTCACCTTCGTCACCGCAGCCCACTCAAGATAGTTGGTCTTGGTGAGGGTAGGCCACCCACCACCAGGGCCAACGTCCCTGGCAACAACCTGGTACCCGTGGTAGCCACGGTGACAGTCCGAGGAGAGAGCCACACGGCCTGCGAAGGCCATGCTCTCCCTCGACCCGTCCACCGCCGTTGCCATGCGCGCCTCCTCTAGGAGCGCCGCCGGCTCCATCACGTTACCGGTCCGGGGAGAGAGAGCCACGTGGCCTGCGAAGGCCTTGCTCTTCCTCGACCCGTCCACCGCCGTTGCCATGCGCGCCTCCTCCAGGAGCGCCGCCGGCGCCTCCGCGCCTGTCTGGACTGCGGCCACGCTCGTGGGCGTGCACAGCTGCCCACTGCGCTGCTCGCCGGCGCGCTGCATCCCTCTCCAGCAGCTCTAGGTCCGGGTCAGCACTGTCATCAGCAGCGATGGAGCTGCTGTGACTGCTGCACAGGTCCTCAACCTCGGCTGCCGCTGCACGCGCTGCATCTGCAGCTGCTGCTGCCTCCACCTCCGCTCTGGCTGCTGCCAGCTCTGCTTGGGCCAGCCTTGACGCCCTCGCTGCTGCTGCAGCGGTCGCTGCCACTGCTCGTCTGCGCTCCTCTGCTGCAGCGAGGTCGGCCTCGTGCCGACGCCGCGCGCTCGAGGTGCCCGAGTGCTGAGACTGTCCTTCTGCGGCCATGGCGCGCTGCTGCGCGGAGAGCAGAGGCAGCCGGAACAGCTGCTGTGAGGCAGGGAGCTCGATTGGAGAAGGAATTGAAGGAAATGCTTAGGCTACATGATAGTACAGCTCTGATACCACTTGTTAGTCACTGGATCCTTGCTCTAGGTGTGAGCAGGATCCTTACTCTCATCGAGAGGATAGCACACAGAGTAGAGGCAATTTTTTAGGTTTATTTCTCACACAATGCTATGCCAATCTGAGGTGTTGAGGATACATATTTATAGGGCTGCTAACCAGCCAGCATATGCCAAGATGCTAGTCTAAGATGCTGTCCTACAGATGCTAACTGCTGTCCTAAAAGCAGTCAAGGATGCTGTCCTACAGATGCTAA
>Ga0182004_10001249_pt1 | contig 18217 bp, 15 predicted proteins | sample Sormic07211540_1_FD_120479 | JGI IMG/M metagenome (GOLD analysis project Ga0182004, IMG submission 120479) | Endophyte microbial communities from Sorghum bicolor roots, Mead, Nebraska, USA - 072115-40_1 MetaG | ecosystem: Host-associated > Plants > Roots > Unclassified | place: USA: Nebraska...
TCAACCAGTCAGTTGGATCCTGTAGAGTGAAGTTAATACCCGAAGTTTGGAGTTATCTTCCGTGGTTTGCTGCCTAAGGTTGTTTCTGATTTATTATGTATGTTATATAATTTATGCATTGTCCTTTGATATTACCCCTTATTTGTAGCTATATGTGAGGTTTGTCTTCTAAAACTCACATATGGTACATATCTGATTTTGTTCTTAGAATCGGGTGTTATAGAAGTAGAAGGTAGCATCCATGGGTTGGTTGATAGCACAATGACTCATCATTGTCAAGCAATGAAATACCTTGCAAGGAGGTTCCCTAGGACCATCTAACCATCAAGAGAAGGGAGGTCATGTTCATAATCGATATGATTTGGAGAAATAAGAACTTCAACCCACGTGCACACATCCTAGAATTATCTCGGAGTGCATAGTGCATCCTACCTATATCGTTTCCCCTTCTTATTGTAGGGAATATGCGGAGCACATGGTGTAGGACTCACAATGTTGTCCACATATGAAAAGTCTCATTATGTGATTGACGCAACACTACTTAGCATTTTGCAACTGGTGGCTCCATATGGTAGAGTAATCTTGTGAAGCTTTCCATATTTCAAAACTTTTGCTCCATAAATGGGGTTAATCTTTTTTCCAAAAGGGTGTCCCACATGTCTTCCTTATAGTGTTGCCTTGTTCTATAGCTATCTCACTCCTGTGCCCAACCATGCATAAGGCCAAACCTTGAGGGAGATGCCCGACACGTGGAAAGGGTGTTCCTTGTTGCCTAGGGTGACACTAACCTCATTCACCTCTCTTCTGGGTTTAAATTTGCTAGCCATTCTGTTCTGAGCAAGTGCCTTGATGGCCTTTGTGGCTTCTTCAATACGTGCATCAAGGAATACTTGTTCCCCACTTTGTTCGTGCTTAATTAACTTCCCTAGCTCCGTACCAAGTTTAGCATGTGTTCTTCTAAGCCCTCATATTATAGGGTACACCAGCTTCCCTAGCAGCCTCAGCCTCTACTCTCCACTTTTCTAGCTTTGGGGAATGTCCACCCGAGTCGAGATGATGAGGGTAATATTTGTAACACCCCAAAAAAAATTGATTTCAAATAATAGGATTTAATTTGATTTATTTAAATATTGTTGAGAGCATTTGAATTAGTAAATAAATAATTTTTGTGGAAATTAAAATTTATCATAAGATTAGAGACATGCTTGTGCATTCATGCTGGAGCATATTTTATTTTATGCTTGTTGCTTTTGGTTTGAAATTAATTGCATTCAAACTCCTATTTATAAAAGGTTTTGAAAAAAGAAAGAATAAAAAAGAAGGGAAAAAAACCCAGCCAGCCCCAGCCCCCTGGATCCCCCTCGGCCTGGTGATCAAACGGCCGCAGGCCCAGTTCCTCCCCAGCACCGCAATGGCCCAAGCTGCGGCCCAGCAGGCCAACTGCGCGCGCGCCTCCCCTCTCTCTTCCTGTCTCACTGCCGCACTGGCCCCACATGTCAGCTCTCCTCCCTTCCTTCTTCCCCAGCGCTCGTAGCCGAGCCGGACTCGACTCCGATCACAGCAAATCCCGTTTTTCCCGGGATTGCTTCACATAGCGCCAACGGAGCCCTATTTAGCCCTTGGCAACCCCCCTGCGACTCTCTTTTCCATCTACTAGCAACCGAGACCCGTCTTGTTGCGTCCCGAAGCCAGGCGGATCTCGCCGAGACAAAAACCAAGGCGCCGCCATCGCGAGCCTTCCCCAGCCCTCTCTGGTCCAAGCAAAACCCATGGGTGAGTTCGCATGAAGCCTCCCTACGTTTCGGTGTACTCGGTTTTGCTTTTGTTGGACGGCAGCGGGAGTTCTCGAACTCCGGCGAGGTTTGTCAATGGCGCCGCGCGGGCGCCACTGTTCCGGCCGCCGATGGCAGACCCTTCCCTCCCAGATCGATCTCGGCCCTTCGTTCATGATCCAATGGTCGCCAGATCCCGATACCCCTTCGCCTGGGAATTTTTTTAAAGAGCCCCTGCTCTCTTTATGAATGAACCCGTAGTCCAAAACGGTTTGGAAGAATACGCTTTCTCTTTTCAAAGACGTATAGAAGCCAGTTTGAATCAAAATACGTTTTCTGCTAATTACAGAAATGCCACTGAGTTTAAATTGCTCATAACATGCTCATTTTAAATCCGATTTGGTCCATTAAAATTTCGTTAGATTCGTATTTACGAGCTCTACGTGTTAGAAGTATTATTTTTCTGGTTTGAAACTTTTTAATTTCGCAGTAGCATTTAATTAATTATTATTCTATAAGAAATCTTAGAAAATTCATAACTTCTCCGTTTTAATTCCGATTTTCGTGATCTTTACGTCTGTGTGATCGTAGCGCTGCGTAGAATATTTTTATAAACTTTTATATTTGTTTCACCACTGTTTGGTGTATTGTTCTAATTATAGCTTGTTTGCTCTGCGTATGATTGTCCATTGTAATGCGTGTTGTTGATTGATGATCGAGAATAGACGGTGAGCAATACGTTGGTGATCAAGGGCAATTTTTTGACGACCAGCAGCAGGAGTTTCAGAAAAGCTTTGATCAAGGCAAGTATAACTTGGGACTATCCTTGTTACCTGTACACTTTTAATACAAATATCATAGGCATGTGTCCACCTTGACAACCTTAGCAAAATCATAGATGTTTGTTATCTGATTTCCTTGTTACCTATTTGGATATGCATTTGGGTAGTTTGATTATAATCCATGATCTTGTAACATGAATATTTGGATATACAATAAACAATAAAATAAGCTTTCTAGCAACTTAAACATAAAGGGTGGAAAGAACTCTGGCTTTTGCTGGATTGATCTTGACCATCCATAAGAACTTATCCCTTAGCAAAAGCTGGGACAACTCGTACAACTATGAGGGCTACATGGCTATGGTTTTAGCTCAGTATGAGGATCTTTTTCTAGCTTGTTAGTGGTTACCTTAAATGGCGTAAGAATGGCTAGACACGTTGGGTATAGTGCGGCCTCTGTCCGTGTGTATAGGCTGCGTGTTATGTGCCATGGAAGGGGGCTCTATATCTACCTGCCGAGTGAATCTAATGGCCCTAACTTGTTAGATGAAACCTTTAAAAGGCTTCATAGTGATCCCTGCCGACATCCCTTGGAAGGGGGTTAAGAGACTTGCAACCTCGGGCGAAAGGGTAAATCACGACTCATGGGTAAAGATGTACAACCTCTGCAGAGTGTTAAATCTGGTATACTAGCCATGCCCACGGATACGAGCGGCCCGGAAAACTGACGAAATAGTTGGACTCTGATGAACATGATTAATGATGATAAATGATGGTTTATTATGTTGTTTATATGTGTTATTCTTAATTCTTGTATACATTAATCATATGGTTATGGGATTAATTATGCTACCTTGACAATTGCTATTTAAATTTAAACATGCTATCTACATATAAAAGCTAAACGCAGTCAAACCGGTGTCAGCTTATTGAGCCTCATGAACTCCTGGTTATACTTGTTGAGTACGAAATGTGCTCACTCTTGCTATTTCACAACACCTCAGGATGTTCTAATGAAGATGAGTGGAATGAGGACTACCGTTATGAGTACTAGGCTTGGAGTCAACCAGTCAACAGTGTCTCTGTGTGGTGCTTCCGTCGAGAGTATCTTTATGTGTTTGAGACTATGTAATAGATTATTATTCCGCTATGTAATAAACATTGTGATGGTACTATTTGAGATTTATCAACTTATGTGTGCGACTATTTCTGGGGTGCATATGAGTCTTTTATACATCCTATTTTATTCTTAAAATATGGGTGTGACAATATTCTTCTTCGCGAGCTCCGTGTTTTATGGCACTCAATGCAAGGGCTAAGGCCCCAGGTGTCTGTCGCACGAACCTATCCCTTTGTTCTGGTCTTATCCTCTCAAACTCTTCACAAACCTAATATTTAGTTCTGAGCTCCAAAGTCAGAAACTTATTGCCATCTATTTCCATGCAAATTAAATTCTTGATAGTGCCATCTGAATCATGAGGAAAACTAAATGCATTCTTCAACTCATCCCATAGTTCACCCTTTAGTGAATTGGGAATGAGCTTTCGATGCTCTATTGAGAAATCCAATTTGTCCATGACAAATGCTTCTTTCACGTCTAGAAAAGCAGGCATGTACTCCCTTATTAGGTGCCTAGGGCTCACAGGCTAACTTGTTCTACAATAATTTGTCATGTAGGGAACTTGTTCTTGCTTTGTTGCCCCCTCCCCTCGCTTCCATTTTTCTCTCAAGAGACCAGATGACGTAACTATAATCTTTGTCTGTGTCTATGATTGCTCAGTTGTTTGCCTAGGCATACCGATACACATACTCTCCTATGGATATATATAAAAGAAAGAAAATGTTCAACACACATGTGAGAAAGTAGCGGTGAACTGCTAGCATTCTAGGCTTTCCTCTTTCGGTAGCCTCATATTATAGGTCTGCATGTTTATCCCTAAGAGCCCTGCGGTTAGGCTAGGACAAGGATCTAAAGGTTCTTCCAATGAGGTTGGCAAAGTGTCGTCGCTGTCCATTGCTCCACTGCAGCTTCCAATGAGGTTGGCAAAGTGTCGTCGCTGTCCATTGCTCCACTGCAGGAGTATCTGCTTTGGATGTTGTCATATCTTTATACATCGCGATGAAATGTGGATGAACATATCTAAGTCATGGCGGAAGGGCATATTGTTATAACTCCTTGTTGTAGCCCACATTGAAAATTATTAAAAACATTTACAAATATACCAAAAAATGTTGTTCATAGCTCTTTTCTAAAACCACACTTGATATCAACATGGGAACAGAGATTATCCTTCATATGAATACGATTACATCTAGTGTACCAAAACTAACACATGGCTTCGACACATGTTTAAGAAAGGTGCTATGGATTCAAAATTAGAAAGTACAAATATTTTGTACATTCCTATACTTCATATCATTGATACGCTAATCACCACTACCAATGCAAAATGATGGAGTTCTCCTAGTGTTTAATTTTAAGTAGTATAACAAAACAATACCACTAGTCATAGCACATGTGAATCTTCACTATGAGGTATTTGGTAGGAAAAGTTTATAATAAAAATTGAATGCTGAAATACTAACCCCACGTTATTAGGAGAAATTTAAAATTCTGGTTGTGCATGCATATATAGCACTTAGGTATATAATTTAGGTTCTGATCATCAAATGTTTATCTAAATGTGGTACTCTCTCTTTCTCTCCATCCAAGAATAAAAGCACATCTAGGATTGGGAGAGACAACTTAGTACAGCTATGAAATTACCCTTTTGCCCCTATAAAAAGCATGTGCTGGCCTCTGTAGCTCGCGGTGGGAACAATCAACAGACGAGGAGACGTCTGCATTCCGCATGCAGCAATGGCTCTCAGTTTTGCTTTTTCTAAAGTCAACTTTTAATATTTTGTTGCTACCTATTCACTTGAGATTATCGGCCGAATCTGCCTGTTATTCAAGAGTGTTTTTCTCTCACAATAAATCAGTCAATAATAATTTCTGTCATAACTTATCCGCCAAACGAACAGGGTCAAAGTGCCTGCTAGACCTTTGTACAACTAAATGTCAGACCCTATGTTTAGGTTTGTTCTTTTGGTAAAAAGTTTTAAATTTTAGATGCAGTTTATTTTAAGACGGAGGAAGTAAGCATCAATTACATGGGTCAAAACAAAGGATTCGTCTGGGGTCCTCCATATCATTGTTTGTGAGAGAAGCTTTCTCTCGGTATATATAGACGTGAACATGTAAGAGCAACACCAGCACGGCCCCTACTCAAGCCCCAATAGCTAAATATAGGTGTCCAGGCTAAAAACATTACTCCAGCAGGGCCCCTACTCTAGATCTCATATTTGGCTGGGCACCCATATTTCTCCCTCAGACCCCATTCCTGTTGGCCCAACAGGACAGCCCCCATCCTCCATCGCGTGTCCTAGCCCCAGCGTATGCTCCCTCTCTCTCTTCCCTTGCATGTGCATGACACCCTACCGTAACCGGCTTGATGCTCTAATTGTGTCCCTATTCAAATGAAGAAGAAAGAGGAAGAAGAAAAAGATAATGACGAGTGGGTCTCTTCTGTCATTCTCTCTGGAATAGGTTTGAGGGCTCAAATTTGGGTGCTACTGTTGGAGTTGAAGCAAAAAAGTGGAGCTCCAAAAAAATAGGGAGAGCACCCAAATTAAAAGTAGGGGCTTAGTTTTGGGGCTACTGCTGCAGTTGCTCTAAGGGAATATGAGGTTCTCGTGACAGACTGTTTGTAGCTTGATTAATGGTGGGAGTGTTCTAAACCATAAGGGAAATGTTGGTTTGTGGAAACTGTATTGTCCAGTAGTCCCTCTATGCTAGTTAGCGGAAGGCAAAAAGAAAATTTTTAATATTTCGGAAAAAAAAAGAGGATTACAGGTGTCGAACCCACATATTCGACGGTCGACACCAGAATAGGTACAGGGCCAAATCGACCGGGATGCAGGGTCACTAATCGATTGCAACTGGTCATTGATCGATGGCTCCAATCATCCATCGATCGCGAATCACAAAACTGTTCATTGGGCCTCTAGCGTTCATCCGTACAAATGGCCAGTGCTGTCCACGCACTCAGCTTTCAGCCTGCACCTCTTGTCGCATATGTTGGCTTCCACACATATCGAGGACAACGACAAGAGGTGCTCTGTGCGCAACAGGCGGATGCCATATTCCACATATATATGACGATTAATTTGGTCAAAACTTAAAAAACTAAAAACAGCATTCATTTTAGATTACTTCATTGGAGAATATGTAAGTGCAGATTTCTATTCCGACCTCCGACTCGACTTGATAGTATCTGATTTTCAACCTTGAACAACAACATTGTGTACCAGACGCCCTCAAAGCATGACAAATTTTGTCCTCTACTAGGTGGTTTTTTTTTCTAAACATGTATACTAATCTGTTTTGCATTAAAAAAAATATAAGATTAAGTACCAATTTTTGTTAATTTTTTCTATCTGTTATCCTCTTTTTTTATATATAGTTATTTACATCTTGTTATTTGTTCATGTTCCTAGTGGTTAATTACTTTTTAGTCGCCATATGAGTTTCCATACTTGTTTCATGTGAGTTTAATATGCTTTTAATAGGCTGCTATAGTTTCATCATAGAAGAAGTCAGCTTCATCTCACAATAAGATTCCCAACTCTATATGAATCAAATGTCTATGAAACACTGGAATAAAACAATGCATTAAAAATGGATGCTTCATCCATGTTTCATTTTATTTTACATATTGTGGTAATCTTTGCGAGTAGTCACTACTACAAAAAACTTTACGAAGGCAGGCATAATCGATTTACTGAGGCGGGCATCGCAACCGCCTCGGATCAAAGGGCACGGTAAATGAGACTTTTTCTGAGATGGTTTGATGTCTGTCTCGATTTGATCCCCTGCGCACTGCCGTAGTTGGATCCGCCACTGGATCCACGTACCATCGCTCCTTGCCGATTATAGACGCTCGTCGTCCATCAGAGATGCTTGTCGCCGCCAATCTCACCACCAGCGGTGGATCCAGACACCATGGGCATAGATCCAGCCACCATGAAAGCAGTTCTGGCCACCACGAGCACCGCTAGAGGTGGAGGAGGGTCACCGCCGCATGGTTGTGGAGGAGGGGCCGCTCGTGCCACGCCATGCTCTGGATCCACGTTGTGCTCTGGATCTAAATGCCTTTGTTTCTTGCTACTTCTGGTGGTTGAAGAGCCCTTGACGCCATGAGCCCTCCTCTAGATCTGGGAGACCTTGCTACCATGAGCCCTCACCAGAGGGGTGGGGAGGGTGCGCCATTGGCCGTGGGGTTAGAGAGGGGATGGGACATAACCAAGATGGTGATAAGAAGGGTGCCGCTAGATAGAGAGGGGAGGGGTGCCGCCGGGATAAAGAGGAGAGGGGGTGACATTAGGCTAGGGGAGGAGAGCGGGGGCACCGCGGAGGGGAGGGCGTCAGGCTATGGAAGTGAGAGATGACTGAGTGAGGAAGAAAAGTGAAACCCTAACCTCACTTCTATGTATATATATGAACTCGATAGCTTATTGGATATGGGCTTTTTCTGGGCCTCAGGAGTATTAATCTTGGCGGGCTTTATAAACAACCACCTCTGAAAATGGGGGTATTTTTAGAGGTGATTATTTTAAAACTGCCTCCGTAAATTGATTTTGTAAGATGGTTAATCATCTTGGTTAGTAAAAAGCGACCACCTCGGTTAATCCTAAGCATTAACCAAGGTGGTTGGAATTCATACCTGCCTCCGAGGCCCATTCCAAAAATGTCTCGTAAAAGATTTTTTTGTAGTAGTGAATGCCACAAAACTCTCCACTGAGAATGACTTTACGTCCTTGGGAGGAACTGGTGGAGTGGTCATTGTTGCTAGTGGTTCTTCTCTAAACAAAAATTGCTAGCCATTGACCACTGAAAATTAATTAATTGTCATTAAGGCAATTTTTTGTGACTGATCATTAGGGGTAATTTTATAATTTTAGTCTCTTCTTCTTGAATCTCACACACCCAGCTGCACCTAGGCTCCACCACCGCCTATAGGGTATGGTCATCACCACCCAAGTGGGCTTGTGGTAGACATCATGGACAACATGGAAGTGGGCGTGATGACCATCGGTCTATCGTTCCCACACCCATGCTCACTGCCTATGTAGCCTCTAATGAGATTCAACCAAAATTTAGAGATCATGCCAACATCGACAAGCTCTTCTCTTGCAGGTGAATAATATCGTCTATGCCCGACTGTATCATGACACCATGTCTTTTTATGCCGGCCACCATACCGCACATCTGGATGCCTCCACACACCTCTCCACAACTCCACTCTAGTGGTAGGCACGCCCAGCTGTCCTCCTCCCCATTGTGCACCACCTCCTCACGCGCACCATGCCGCCTCCTAGGGCACAAGTGTAGTCATGTTTTGGCCAACTATGCTAACCCGTCGCATGCGGTAGAAGATGGGTGGATGAGCACTGCTAGGGTATGGGTTAAGCATCATAAGAGAGTTCATTCGTTGACCATTGAGTACAAATGGGCTAGATTTGTGTCGTTTTGTCGGCTTGACGAGATCGAGCCATGCCATAAGAACATGTCATGCTAGTAGGGTGCGCTGCCGGTGACCGCCTAGGTCCTGGTGATGGCTAGCTCATGCCTCAGAGGTGGAGAGAGGTGCATGTGCCACGGCGGCTGCTCACGCTAGGCCCCCGGTGGTAGCTCATGAGGGTGAGGCCCTAGTGGCGCGTGGGCACCGAGAGCCCCACCAACTGTGGTGCAGAGCCAAGGAGCTCTCCAATGCGGTGTGCTACCCAAGCAGGTGGCGCTTCTCTTGGTGTGAGCATATCTGCTAGTGGGGCGTCCTCGATGCCCATGGCGTGCGGATCTAGCGAGGTGTGGTGGTAGTGTGTGCTGATCTGGTGAGGAGTAGCGGTAGTGGTGCCGGATCCGACTTGTAGCACACTGCCCATGTGGATCCAAGAGCCGGCTTGGCTGTTGTGGCCTGGTCCGGCAGTGGATTGGCAGCAGCAGCGTCGTGTCCGAGAGTTGGCTTGGTGTTGAGCTTGTGCCCTTTTTATTTTTTTAAACCTATTTACGCAGATGGTCACTATGCCTGCCTCAAGAAAAGTCTATTTTTCAGACGACCACTGTGTTAGCCTCGGGAAAAGCTAATTAACGCAGTTTGTCCTGTAGGAGGACATGTTGCCCGCCTGGGAAACCCAAAAATGTAAGCCTACCGAAAGCTCTGTGTAGTAGTGTAGATCTAGTGGTAGGTGGGAAATCTCTCCTCCTCTCCATCATCCACCGCCTCCTCCCTCACGCCTGGCTATAGTTTTCCAGATGGGCCGCCCGGCACGGCACTAGCACGGGCACGCTTAGGCACGACACGGCAGCCCGCCGTGCCGTGCCTGATAGTGCCACCGTGCCGAGTTGGCAGCCCAGGCACGACCCTATCAGGTCAGAAACGTGTCGTGCCATGCCGTTTGGCTCGGTGGCACTACAGTGCCCGTGCTAGCCCAGGCACTAAGGCAGAATCACAGTACCAGATTCAAAGTGCAAATACAAATTTTAAATAATCAAGCTAAGTAGCTAACTACCTAAGAAAATAACACAAGAGTTAAAATTATATAATTGGACTCGTCGTCGCCCATGTCGTCGTCCTCAGATTCGCCAGGGAGGTCGCGCACCCTCTCCATCTGCTCGGCCATGGCAGTCACACTGGCCTCTGTCTCCATCTCAGAAACAGAGACAGAGGGAGCGAACGACTTTCTCCTCATGGGCCCTAGCCCTTGCCTCGATTGGCTGCCATAACAGAGCAAACAAGCAGATTAGAGGAAGAAGACTTCAGATCAGAAGAGAAATGAAGAACAAAGGAGGAGTATCAGATCTGAGCTAGTGATTACATCGCAGTCGACGGCGATGGAGAAGCTTGAGCTTGAGCAGATCCGAGCAGCAGCGGATCAGCAGACCTGAAGAAGAAGAAGAAGAACAGAGTGTTAGAACAGAGACAGAGAAGAAGAGGAAGTGAAGAATAGGGGCGGCTCGGAGCTTACTTGCTTTGTCAGAGCTCTAGCTCCGTCGCTGCCGCTGCCGCTGCCGAAGGCCAAGACGAAGGGGTGGGGACAGCGTCGATCTGCCGTCGCCCTCCCCCTCGCCCCTGCTGGACTCCATTCGTCTTCTCCACGGCTGACGCGCGATGGAGACGACGGTGAGGGCGAGGCGTCTCGAGACCTCAGCTCAGCGGCGGCCGATGGATGGGGTGGGGAATGAAATGAAATTAGGGTTGAGTTGGGGGAGAGAGGCCGGTTGGGGCGGCTTATATAGCAGCCATTCCCAACCCTAATCGGTGGACGACTAAGATGCAATCATGGCTCTGATCCAATGGCTCTTATTCATCCTCGTGCCGTTAGCGGGCCAGGCCCAAAATCGTGTCGTGCTGCGTGCTGGACCATGGGCCAAATGCCAGGCCCAGGCACGGGCTCGGGGACGGGCCGTGCCAGGCACGGGCACGGGCATGGGTTGTGCGTTCTTGGGCCGTGCTTTCCATTGTCGTGCCTGGGCCGGCCCAGCGTGCTCAGCCCAGTTGGAAAACTTTACGCCTGGCTGCCTCCCAGGGCTGAAATGTAGTGATCATTTGGCTTGCTACACTGCCCGTCATAACTTAAGTTCTTTGAATTGGTTCCTCGTAATTTTAAACCATTATTAGATCTACCCAGATGGATGACTCTTATTCTTCCGGGCACTATAAAATATCTCTATAATCTTAATTAATTTTCCTCACAAAACAAAGTCAGCACTTTATTCAATGGATTTGGTTGTTGCTTATATCCTTCGTCCTTGAAGCTACTTGTCACCTGCATAGTGTAGAGTACATGCCCATGAATGTAATAGTTAGACAGAGAGAATAGTGGAATAGCTGTTTGGTCTCTGTATATATAGTCTCAGAGATTTCACGCCTCTAGTTCGTTTGGCTAAGAAGCGATGACACAAAGTACTATTAATTGACTAATTTATTATGAAAAAAAACGTTGATGAATGGCTTATAAATTCGACTAATAGGCTCAAACGACTAGGCTGTCAGTGTTTTTCGTCCTCGCTATATTCCACCACCACAAGGACCGGAGGCCCATCACTCACCTCATCAGCCATCAGGTACTACTACAGAGAGCGCTAGCATAATGCTTCAGTCCCATTGGTCCTAGCTCTTCTCGCTTCTTGACATCCTTCTTGCCGATTCGTCCTAGGTCCTCCCATTTCTGGACATAGCCGCCATCTCCAATTTTAGAAAAACCAAACACGATATAGGACGAAAGCTGTGAGAGTTTACTTTGGGAAGCGTCGTTTCCATGGAGCAGGAGCCGTCGTCACCGCCATTGCAAGCGGCAGCGGTGAACCTGTCGTTGGCTTTGGCGCCGGCGGCAGCACAGGTGGACGAGGTGGTCGCGACGCCGACGGCGTGCATGGGCAACAAGAACAGGAAGCAGGTTCGGCGGCTGTTCCCTTGCCTCTTCTGTAACAAGAAATTCGTCAAGTCGCAGGCGCTCGGCGGCCACCAGAACGCGCACAAGAGGGAGCGTTGCGCCGCGTGGAACCCCTACGTCTACGGTCCCCAGTTCGTCGCTGACGAAGAACTGCTCCAGCCAGACGACGACACAATCGGCAGCACTACCAGCAGTGCAGCCGCCGCCGCTCCCATGTCCGTCACCATTGGCTCGCACGGTGGCACCAGCACCAGCACCGCCGTGAAGCAGCCCCTCGCCAACGTAAAGCTCGAGAGCCCTGACGGTGGCGCAGGCGCGCTAGTCGTCTTCTTCACAGACCCCGCGGAAGCCGGCCCCGCCTGCGCCAGGCGCGGCGACGTGGTTGCCTGGAGAAGGGCATCTCGCACCTCTGCCGCAGCGCAGGGCGCCGACGACGACACCAGGGGCGCATCCTCCACAACCGGCGAGGAGCTTGACCTTGAGCTGCGACTTTAGCTACTAGATCAGCGACCATCGTGTCCTACTTCCTCGTGGACGGCCGACTGCACCATCGGTTAATCGCTCTCGGTTCTTGGCATCGACATATATGCTCTCCCGAAATCCCCAATCCAGCTTGATATATATGGGTCTTAATTTGTTGTGTGCTTATATTATGGGATATAGTACGCTTGCGTTCGCTGTATATGTTCTGTAATTTCCGTATGAATGAATGAATGAACTTCGGTTCTCTATGCAAAAAATATGTTGAACTTTGAACGAGACGGCTGTGTGCATTAGTTTAAATACTGATGACATGCATAGTTCTAATTAATTGGTCCCGGTTCAGTACTTCAGTGGAGATCATGCATACTTCTATGTTGCTTTCTGCTGCAGAGGAAAAGGTGCTTCTTCTCTCTCTCTCTCTCTCTCTCTCTCTTACATGGCAGGTTGACTCGGTGTTTGCATGGATTTGACAAATGGGGGACACATGTCAGTGGCAAGCCTCCATCTAACAGCTTCAAGAGACTAGCAATTTGTGTTGTGAAATGCTATTTTAGGTATTTTTGGAAGAATCATGGCTCCGACAGCTATTCTATCATGTTTTCAAAATAGCAAGTTATCCGTTCCGCACTTCTCGCTGGATAAAAATAGCATGCCATGAAGGCTCGCCATCTGCCATGAAAGTAAGCAAATGGCCAGAATGCAGGAAATGCATGGGGAAGCGAACCAATCTCAGCTTGACATGTACGCTTTAAAAAATAGATAATGGGAAATTTAGAAAGACTGTTGCATTAAACTATTCTTTTGGAGGATATTCTATTTTAGAGAACCGCTAAATCATAGATTTTAAACTCTTATTTTACACAATCTCTTGGAGCTGCTCTTAGAAAAATTGTATTTTTTTCACACGCCCTTGGTTGAAGATATTTTTTATGAAAATTGTAGTTCTCCATGAGACCTACAAATTATTATTTTTGAGTTCTATTATTTGAGATTGTTAAGATGCTTAAAAAATGATTTAAAGTTTTAGCAGCATATTATTAATCTCATACCAGGCTTGTCACTTTAGAAAAATCATATATTTTCTTGTATAGTGTCGGATGAAGATACTTTGCATACAAAAGTTGTATCCCATGATGAGACGTACAAATTCCTAGATTTGATTTTTGTCATTTGAGGTCCTTAATACGAAGTGGAGTATATTTTAACCGCACATCAGGGCATATCATCTTAGAAAAATCATACGTTTCTTGTATATTGTCACATAAAGACACTTTTATATGAAAGTTATAGCATTTGATGAGTTCTACATGTTTCATATACAAAGTACCTTTATGTGTCACCTACAAGAAAAATATAATTTTTAAAAGACGATAAGCCTTGGTACATGATTAAGATGCTGCTAAAATTCCACATTTTTTTAGCATCTTAGAAATCTCAAATGAAACTACTAAAAAATGAAAGGTGTAGATCTCATCGATCGAGTGCCATAATTTTTATTTAAAAGTCATCTCCATCTAAGGGTCTATGGAAAATATTCGATTTTTCTAATGTAAAGCCTTGGTGCTGACATGTGGATCTCATCTCTCAGATCCATGTAAGCACTGAGTCGACATGCCATGTAGAATGGGTCGAGTAAATGCCCATTTGGACATAGAAGAGAATATGATCAAATTTAAAATAGTTTAACTCTCTAAGATTTTAGAATGATTATAATTTGGCACCAATGGATTGAGTAGTATTTCGGAAGAGGCTGTCGGCATATCACTTTGCATTGGATTGGCCTGCTCTTTCTTCTGTGTCAATTATTGGAGGATCCTTGTCACAGTGACTATATTCTGGACAAATAATATTTGCTGCACATATAGTACTACTTACATATCAGTGGCCCTCCTTTCTCCTTTTCAGTGGACAGTTAAGGCTATGTGTGGACAAATATATGTATCGTGGGGGCATCAGAATTCGCTGAATGCAGGCTGCCAATACGTACGGCAGAAGAGAAAGCCACATTTTCATCTTGGTAAGCTCAATTCCTCGATAAACCAATAGCCCCATTCTCTCAAAAATTATTTAGTTCCTCAGCCCTCTTTTAGGTTTAGATTTTGGATCATCTTTGCATTCTATTGCCAATCCATAATTGATATTTCCCTAAACAATTATTGTTAGATTCATCTAATGATACTCATATTTGCTAGAGCAACTAATGTCAAGCAGCGGCTAGCCGAACCCGTCAAAACACTAACAACCGTTCTTTTCATTATGTTTATCCAAAGAAATATGGAACTAGCGATGTTGATCTACTACTCATGCCTACTATACTACTACTACTACTACTACCCATGCTATTCTATCACACTGCTATGAACCATATGATGTGACCATATTTATTTCCGCTTGTGATGGCTACCTTGTCATAAGTGTAGCCCCAAGTAAATTGGGGTAGGCTAGAGTTGAAACCCAATATAAGCCCCTAGTCACGGTTTAGGTACGTCAATAGATGCTTTCCAAGCACTCCTATCGAAACGAAGATCTCTAGGTATATTCCAACCCTTTAATCTTTTTTTATTCTACCCATGTTAGCTTCGGTCTTCCCTGTAACATCCTAAAATTTGCTCCTTTCAAAATAGATGTAAATTGATTGAATTTTGTTTTTTTGTGCTCATGAAAACATAGGAAAATATTTTTTTAAATTAAAATTTATCATAAGGCTTAGCAACATAGTTGTGCATACATGCTGGTGCATATGATTTAAGATGATGTTTGCTTGTTGCTCCTTTATGTGTTGAGAGTGAGCAAAATCTTTAAAATACGTTTAGTAAGTCAATTTTTCTTGTCCGGCACATCTTTATTTTTTTCTCTACAATCAAATTTCTTGTTTCTCTTCCATTTGTAGCTTCTTAGAAATCTTTTCTTTGTCACCCAAATCATTCCTTCTAGTTTCTTGTCCGTCAATCAATCTGTAAAAACTTACTAGGAATTATTCCAGCACTTTTTTGGAACTTGTTCCTATTTAACTGTAAGCATAATCTAATTTTTAGATACTTCAAAATATCTTATTATGAGCTTCAAATAATTTATTTGGGTTCCTCATGTTCCATAATGTATCTAAGAATTTTCTCTGAATTTTCAGAGCTTTTGAAGTATTTTCGCGGCTTAAATAATAATTCTAGATTTTTCTAAAATTATTTATCTATAAAATTATTTAATTTCGAAAATAATAAAATACCTCTTTTTAATGACCAACGCCCATATAAAATAATTCTTTAAATACTGAAAAGCTAGACACGAGAGAAGAAAAAAAAACTAGGGTTTTTATTTCTGATCGCCGCCGCCGCCGCCATAAGTTTGCGACAAATCCTTCAGGCCTTGTTTGGATGTTGTCGGATTCACTCAATCCACATGTGTTTCAGTGGATTGGGGTGAAATTTAGTTCAAGTTCCACTCCAATCCACCCCAACACATGTGGATTAATGCGAATCCGACTGCATCCAAACATCTTCATAGCGTCGTGTCTAATGGGCGACTCGGCGTCCACAGGTGAGTCCACGGCAGAGTTTTCTGTTAACGGTGAAGTCCGTCACGGAGTTTGACTTCTAGTCGAGGTGCTCGACCTGCAAGTTCCATCTATAAAGCTGCTGGGATTGCTGGGCGTCGTCGTCGTGTTTTAGCGAGCACTGCTGCTGCTATCCCAGGTGGAGGAGGAAAAGTACGTCACGTTAATCGAAGGTCTGCTGCTTTTGCCCGTTGTTGCCGTTGCGGTGAATTCCAGAGGTGAAGGCGTCATGCTTTTGGACCATGGTCACGTGGATCGAGGCTGCAAAGCTGCTGTTTGCTTGATGAATTTGCTGCGCATCAAGCCAAGCAATTCTGTAGCCGTGGGTGTGGTGATTTTTTCTGGTGAGTTTAACTACAAGATCCAGCAATTAAACGTCGTCGCCTTGCATGTCTATAGAGAATATATGCATAATCCATATCCTGCATGTTGTCATTAACTCTTTGTATTGTTTCCTCGCCTTAGTCCCGTTTTAGTCCGTTCAAGTTGTGTTACACATAGCAATGTAATCTACGTTCTAATATTGTTGTTTAATATGTTGTTGAATTCTATAGAATAAATATTAACTTCATTAATGTTTATGTAACCAGTTTTATTAATAAAATTAACATAGAAGTTATACATCGATATTTTATATATAAATATTAAACAATGTAATCGATATCACTAATGTGTTTTCAAATTATAATTTGATTAGTTTCAACTCACGTCATATGCAATTCAAATAGATATTCTCACAGATATACTTTCTTCTGAACAAATTAAGTTTAGTTAATCTAAATGCTAGCAAAATATTTCTAAAAAAGATATGATTAGTTTTACTCTACCTTTCTAATTTAAATATAATTTTACTTAACTCAATTTAGATATTTTTTCTAAATATCTTATATATGCTTTTATATTGTTAAAATAAATGAAGCTTAAAGTTTTCTCTCTTATAAAGACAATCTTTCAGTTGCCGTTTCTTTCTCATCGTAGCTCCGATTAGAGTGCTTTTTCACGTCTCTGTGTTTATAGTAATGCGTAGATTAGTTTTTAATCTTTTTTATTGATTGGTGTTGTCAGCGTCCAGACTCGTCGTCTATACACTAACGAATGATGAGTCTGCGTGTCTACCTAAACCCGGATGGTGATGCAAGTGGAACACAGAGATTTATACTGGTTCGGGCTAAGGATGCCCTACGTCCAGTGTGAGATTGGGGGTCTGTATTGCCTTGCACCCGAAAGTGCTTGAAGTAGGGGTATACAAGTTGGTTTGCGAGAGAGGGCTAAGTCCCAGGTCTCGGCTTTGTGTGGCGAACAGAGCGCTATTTACTACTCTAGAGTGTGCGTGGTCTCGCTTTGAATTCTAGTGCTGTGAGCGTGCCCTTGGATGTGTGCCCTGGCTCCCCTTTTATAGTCATAAGGGGACTCAGGGTTGTTACATGTGTTGACCGGTGATTTCCTTCTGGTGGATGGTAAAGCCACAGTCCCGACCCTGTAGAAGCTTGTCCATCTCGTCCTTGGGGCATGGCTGATAGTATGGTTGCTCCTATGGAGGGTTGCCGAACCTTGTTGAGATTGTGGGGGTCGGATCGGTGGTACTGCTGCGTGTCCTGTAATAGTAGGAGAAGACACCCAACAGTGGTACAGGTTAATCTCTTCCATACCTCTTTTACTGTGAGGCGGTATTTCACAGTGAAAGAGGTAAGGCTAAACAATAGCCGGGGTGGTTGGAACAGTCGCTGCCATGTCCTGCCGTGGTATGGGGATCACAACACATGTCATGTCGACGGTACGGTCGCCGTGTGTTGGGGGCCTGGCTCCGAGATGGGGGCTCGGGCGAGGTGGTGTTTGCGCCCGAGCCCAAGAGGGGTCGGGCGAGGTGGATTCCGCGCCCGAGCCCTGGTGGTCTCGGGTGATCTGCCTTATCACCCTTTTTTGCGATTTTTATTTCCTTGATTTGGGTATCCCTTTCTATGGTACCCAACAATAGCCCCCGAGCCTTTGGAGGGGTGGCGGCTGTTGACACCTGCTAACACCACTTGAATACTAGGTTGTCATCCCCAGCATGGCACTAGAGTGTACTATGGTATTTATACGCACACAGATAATCCGCAAGCGCACGGATACCGTTGAAACTTTTACCCGGTTAA
>Ga0182004_10001250_pt1 | contig 18212 bp, 17 predicted proteins | sample Sormic07211540_1_FD_120479 | JGI IMG/M metagenome (GOLD analysis project Ga0182004, IMG submission 120479) | Endophyte microbial communities from Sorghum bicolor roots, Mead, Nebraska, USA - 072115-40_1 MetaG | ecosystem: Host-associated > Plants > Roots > Unclassified | place: USA: Nebraska...
CCAAGAGTGAGAATGGAAAAAGGCGGAGTAGTATGGCATCTCTTTCAACTCCTTTGATGGTGAATGCGTTGTAGATCTTGTGGAAGTGTTGGAGATGGGCACTTGCATCTTCATGTGCTTTCCCACAAAACTGGTTAGCTTACACTTTGTTAATCAAAGCTGGCTTGAGCTCGAATCCTTCATCTCCCACGTTGACTACTGGACCAGTCGTGATATTGGCAGTGGTTGGAGTAGAGATTTCACGGAGAGTCTTGTTGGCAATGGCTTTGAACACTGGTGTCAAACTTCTTCTCGGTTGGTCTTCTTCTAACGAAGTGGTTGGAGATTTCTTCTTCCTAAGCTGAGCATGGGCTTTTCTGATTAATTTCTTTGGATTCTCAATGTAGTTTGTCGGACAAAGAAAACCAGACATACATTACCCTATAATAAGTTATTCACAACTCATCAAAAAGACAGGGAAAGCCTATTTGAGTAAAAGATCAATAGTGTGGCTCGATTATCACATGTGTAAGATTATTCCTAGATTTTCAAGATAAATTTATTCTAAACCTCCTTTGCCTTCTTCGGCAACGGTACGAGAAATGCTTGTTGACATTTCTTAGCATCACTACTACAAATAAACTTTTAAATCTATCCCCAGCAATAGCGACAGAAATGCTTATTGACATCTCTAATACAATTGCAAATAAAATAGGTTAAACCTTAGCAAAGGCATTAGAGACCCGAGACATCTCTTAGTATTGCTTAAGCCAAGTTGTCATCCCTAACACAATACAAAATGATGTAGCTGTATTTACGATCATGGCACTATAGAAAATGAATAAAGGTTATCCGCAAGCGCACAAATAAAATACACCCATTGTAGCATTTCACCCAGGAAAGTTACAGGTATCGTTATTTATAATTTTACCACTAGGAAAGCACTAGGAGGTATAAGAATAAAAGTTATAACTTACACTTGTGATAAGAGTTCCACTAGATCAATACTCAAAACAGGGATCAATCACAACAATAAAATATAATTAATAGCAGATCAACATAATCCCAAACGGGGTTCCACCAAGCATTTTTCTACTTGGGCGTAACTCTAGAAAGAACTAAAAAATAGAGACTAACTCCTAGGGTTATTCTAACTATAGGTCATTGAGCTACATTAGTTAGTGAACTTATATCTAGCAATCATGGTCAGAGTTAACTTGTATCCATACACAAGAGACATTGCTAAGGTGGGTCAGGAACATAGCAAGACATCATCCTGCATCTTAATGTCTTACTAAGTCCTACATTCGGGGAGTAGACTACATAGGACCCAACGAAGCTATAATCAACACCTTTCCGATCTACCACATGGACCGAAACATATGGTGCATTCATAGATAGATATTGTCTAAGCACCACGCTTACACAACTTTTACCACCCATCCCTGAATTCAAAGGGTAAGCGCTATACGAACAAGTGCATAAACACAAAGCTAATCCAACTATACTAAACATATAATTAAAGTAGGCAATGAACATTATAATTATGAATATATAATTATACCAAGTCATATTAAGTATTCGATTCATACACAAACTAGAATAAGGATGAGAGGGAAACATGAACTAGACAAGAACACGATGAACTAGACAAGAACTAGACAAACTAGAATAAGAACAAAATGAACTAGATGATCTAAATGATGAACTAGAAGAACAAAAGATGAACTAGAAGATAAACACAATGAACTAGAAGATGAATAACACAAATAGATTAACAATGGTGAATACAAGAGAGAAGTACAAGGCTATATCTAGCCTCCTCACAACTAGATCCAGAATCCAAGTGTTGCTTGACTCCTCTTCCTATTCTTATGTTTTTAGCTATGCCCTTGTTGGTGAAGCTCTAGGTTATCCTTTCGAGGGACACCCCTCAACTGAACAATGTGATAAGATTATGATGGATTGATCCTCCAGGGAGGTCTGCCTCTGCTTATATAGTCCGGTGTGATCAACCACAGCCCTCGGATCAAACCGACATGGAACAAGGGTCAAGATGCATCGTAGAGGTTGGTTGAAGGCTGCCAGGCGAAGGAGAAGTCACCTCCAGGAGTGGGCCTAGGCTGGCTGGCCTGGCATGTGGGGCTGGTTGGCCCCTACCTGGCTGTCGCCGGTCCTCCGCTTTGTTCTCCTGTCTTATGGTGTCTTCTACGTCCTTCTAGTGCCTCTTTCCAATCCATTTGCGCAATGAGTCGTGTCATGGATGGATTCTCTCCTTTCCCAGCTTTTGGATAATTTTCTAGAAAAAGATTATTTCATAGAGTTGTGGAATCTTATCGGTTTAGTCCCTGGTCTTATGATTGATGATGGTTCTAGGGTCTTCTAGAGTATTCCGGGTCGTATCCATCGAGGACTTTTCTCCAGTACTCCAGATATGGCAAATGACATATCTATCTTGATCGTCTCGACGAGCTATCCGCAATGGTGTGCTTATATTATTCACTTCAGATAATTTTATATGGTGAAATATTGAATATCCTGCAAGTCAAGTGAAAACAACACAAATCGTAGAACTCGTTAGAATAAACCCCTATAACCTTACTTTATAAGTCATTTTTGGACTCTTCTGTGATTAGTTGATGGTTGAAAATTGGAGTTAATTACCGTCAACAAGTATTAACCCTTACTGCAATGTGCCCATGGAGGGGTTTATTAAGGAGTGAATGTAATATCCCAAAACCAATTATTAGCCTTTAGTATCTTATAACTTTAGCTTATAACTTTTGTGGTTTCAAACATAGCACCACATACGAATCATTTTAAACAAAGCAAGAACGAAACAGTCAAAATGGTGCTATGCGTCTTTAGGCCCGTTACGACGCTTGTGGAGCTAGGCAAAATTAAGCATATTTTAGAGACCCGATGTTACACTCAAAAGTACTGTCTCCAACTGTACCTTTGGCGACAAGAGAAAAAAATCATCTCCTCCAAAACAAAAGGGACACGAGGCCAGGCCCACAACATTTAAATTTAAAATTGCGATAAATTTCTGTTACTTAACACATATGTCGAAGATTCAGATGACAAATCTTCAAATAACTAGCATGAATCTGGTACATTGGAAAGTACCCCAGCTCCGCCTTGGTTTATTTATAAATTTCTATTTTAACACTGAAAGTTTATTTTTACATTCCTCGGCAAGCTGGCGGCCAACAAGCTACATAGTCCATCAGTTGACGCATTCGGGCGGCTGCGGTGTTGGCCCACTTGCCTGTGTCTCTGACTCCGCAAGGCACTGCTTGGTGCATACGCAGTTCTTACCATTGCAGAAACCGCCAGTGAAGTGCATTGCAATGCAAGCGGGAATGCAAATCGCGTTTTGGCCAAAGCAGGGAATGCAGGTTGGGGTTTCGCATGTGTTTAACGGTGCTATTGTTTCTTCTTCGGCTCCAGCTGCTGCAACTGCAACTGCAACTGCAACCACAGTGGTAAACCCCTTTTAGAATTTATAATCCAACAATTAGCTAGTGAGGAGGAGTTTTCTGGACACTTACAGTGTGAAGTGAGGAGGAGGATGGCCAAGGCGAAGGCGGCCGCCACAACCTGCTTGCTGAACGACATGATCAAATGAAGAGGAGTGCTTCGTATCTGCTCAAGGAGGGTGTATGTGCTGGGTAGTTATAGAAGGACGGTGGCCTGCACTGAGTAGGTTTGTATCCTTGATGGATATGGAGATACTAATGTGTCCGATATATATTTAAATTTTCTACTAGATGGAAATGGATCGGAAATCCAAATATTGGATATGCTACTCCTGCATTGGTCTATGGTTTGTTTTGGTGCATTGCTCCATTTTATTCAGAATAATTGACCCATCACATATCCATTTATATCTATCTCGTTCCCAAATAATGGATGGGATCCGGCTTTAATTTGCACCTCTTAAAGAAAGACTTGGGTCCATAGTTATCAACCTATTTAGTTATCTGTTTTTCTATCTGTCACCTATTTAGTTATATGTTTTTCTATCTGTCTAAGCTAACACTAATCTATCTATATCTAGCTATAGCTAGCCTGTTAGCTAGGCATCCATCCATGCATCCCTCTATTTATATATCTGTATCAACACTAATTAATTGTAAACAACACTTGCGAAGTCAACATATATCAATTAGAAATATACTACTTATCAACCCGTGCTCTCTGCATGGGCTGGGTAGTTATAGATGGGATCTGGATTTATCAATCTCGATTCCAAATAATGCATGGGATCTGGGTTTATACCTCTTCAAAAAAAAAAAGAGACTTGGGTCCATATTTATCTATCTATCTATACTAATACTAATCTAGCTAGATATCTAGATTTTATATAAAAAAATCTAGGTAGCTAGATTGACCAATTCTATTCAATTGATCTATCTATTCAACCATCCGTCCATCCATGCATCCATCTATCTATATTGTATCCATACCAATTAAAAAAATGCGACAAAGTCATATATCAATTAGAAAGATATAGCCATGAATCTAGTGGAATAATATATACTAGAGCAAGTACAATAATAATCTTGTACCCAAGCAAGTTATCGTTTTTGATGATGTACATGAGAGAAGGGAGGAGAGAGAAGAGTGTGACTCTCATGTAAGCAATAAGTTGGACATGGGTGCCTATGAAATTGTAGGCGCAAATAGGAAATGAACATGACGAGAATGTGGAATATAGATAAAATATAGCATCATATAATAATAACAATAATAATAATAATAGTAATAATAGTAATAGTAATAATAGTAATAATAATAATAGTAATAATAATAATAGTAGTAGTAGTAGTAATAGTAATAATAATAATAATAATAGTAGTAGTAGTAGTAATAATAATAATAATAATAATAATAATAATAATAATAATAATCAATTGATCTATACTAATACTAATCAAGCCAGCTAGCTATAGCTTGGTAGCTATACTAATCTAGCTAGCTAGCTAGGTAGCTGGATGTACCAATTCTAATAGATTGATCTATCTATCCATCCATCCATCCATCCATCCATCTCTGTATATTTGTATCAATAGCAATTAATTGCAAACAAAACTTACGAAGTCATCATATATCAATTAGAAAGATATAGTAGCCATCAATCTAGTGGAACAACATATTTTAGAGCAAGTACAATAATAGTCTTAGAGCCAAGCAAGTATAATAATAGTGTTGCGTTGGATGATAGATGTCTGAAAACTATCTGAATGTGGAGCGAATCTGGGTGTGTTGTACATGGTTCTCTGCCTGCACTTGCTCTTCAGTTTCAAGAAAATCGATCTGGACAATTACATTTTCTTGCTGCAATTGATTAAGTTTTACTGTTGAGATTCATCCTATATTATTGATAAACATCAATCATACACTACTCGTATACAAGCGTCGATAGGTTCAGCTTCTGTGTACTTGGTTCACTCTCGATCTCTGAGTGTGAGCCAGCCATGTCAACGAACATCATATTTAGTTTCTTGCTACCCAATGATCGCTGCCAACCAGAGTCTGCCAATGGCGATGAAGACGAACTCAAACGACCTGACAACTGAATCAGATAATCTTGACTGAATTGACGAAATTGAATTAAGACCCTGAAACGAGCTAACTGAAGAAACGGAATCAACTCTGAAACGATGGAGCTAGCATGGCAGCAGATGGACCTCTTCCCGCTTTTCTTCCTCATGGCCACACCGTCCTCCTCCTCCAATGCCGCACGAGCTTGCAGCAGTTGACGTGAACAGAACGGCAGCAAATAGGGACGAAGCCATGAAAAAATTTAGGGGAGAGGGGGCTGAATAAAGTGCTACATTGACTTAGCTCTACTATAACCTCTCGCAACAGAAAAAAAAATTAACTTGAAGTAGTTTTATATTCAAAACATCGATCAATGTTGAAATTCACAAAATATATCTAAAAAATAAAGGACTCAGCCCACCCTATCTTATAAATTTATGTCTAAAATTAGAAGAGGAGCACTAGGGGCTAAATTGGCCCTGCAGAGGTAGTGGGGGGGGGGGGTGGAGCCCCCCTAGCCCCACCGCTGGCTCCATCCCTGGCAGCAAACGATGAGCTCATCTCCTTGCAGCAGCATGGCGTACATGCATCAACCGATGCCTAGCATGACATCAACTGATGGCCGAGCGTGGAGTGCAGCGGCACTGCCTGTGGCATTGCGTGGCCCGCCGCCATGGACAACACCACTGCCAACGCCTCCACCTGCAGCATCCTCTCTTTTTTCTCCTCACCTTCGCAGCTCTGCTTCAATTTTCCAAGGCTCGTTCGTCCTGCAAGCAGACGATGAGCTCATCTGCTCCTTCATATGCTTGCAGGGTCATCCTCAAAGTCCTAGTTGTCGTTGACGAAGAGCTTTTGAGAGATTCAGAGGCGCTTGGAAGATGAAGGAAACGACAGGGACAGGCGTATTGCGTGTTGATACAATCAATAGGTGGAAAAGCCCAGTCGTGGCTTACATAAGGCAGGCAGCACCTAGATGAAAGGCCAGGAGATAATCACGGAGATAATTATAGCAATAACTTATCTCTTCCATTTTACAACGCTAACTACCATATCTCTTGGCTTCCTTCTATCCTTGGTGCACACGCTAGACGTTTACAATCTATACACACAGAACATTGTATTCTAACACTCCCGCTCAATTGAAACTTCCTAAGTTGAGATTGTTCTTAAACATCTCCAAGTTTCTCATAGCCAGTGGCTTGGTAAAACCATGTTCAATTTGATCTCTTGTGGAAATGTATTCAATATCAAGTAGCCTTCTTGCTACTCGTTCATGAACAAAATGATAGTCTACCTCTATGTGCTTGTTCTAGCATGAAAGACAGGATTTGCTGAAAGATACTTAGCTCCAATATTGTCACACCACAATTTTGCTTTTCTTGGTGCTTTAATGCCCAACTCATATAATAGAGTTTGTGTCCACATCACCTCAGCAGTGGCATTAGCAACTGCTTTGTATTCAGATTCCATACTTGATCTTGATACTGTAGATTGTTTCCTAGCACTCCAAGAAATAAGATTAGATCCTAGGAACATGGCAAATCCTCCAGTTGATTGCCCGTCATCTTGATCTCCTACCCAATCTGCATCTAAGAATGCACTTACAAGAAGAGAGGATGACTTACAAATTTTAAGTCCAATTTCCAAAGTATGCTTGAGATACCTTAATATCCTTTTTACTGCAGCCCAGTGGATAGTGGTAGGTGCATGTAAAAACTGGCAAACCTTGTTTAGAACAAAGGAAATATCTGGCTGAGTTAAGGTCAACTATTGCAAGCCTCCTACAATGCTCCTGTATGGGACCAAGAGGATCACCTTCATGAGCGGATAATTTTTCTGAAGTAGACAGTGGTGAACTAACCGGTTTGCACTGTAAAGAAGGGTTAACGAGATGCCTCACCCTGGCACTCATTCTGTATTAATAGATGCTCAAGGAACAGCCCCTTGGCGGTGGCTTACATCTAGATAGGTTACAACAGAATTATACTTGTGATGCATATCCATCTACAACCTAGCAACAACTTTACACGGTACAAGGTACAATGAACCTAGACTTAAGGGCAGATATGTCATATACGCTAACACTCCCCCTCAATCTTAGTCACTAACAAGGTTAAGATTGTGCCTAAATTGTCGAAGCTTCATAGCCGAGATCGCCTTGGCAAACCCATCTGCTACCTGATCTCCAGAATTAATAAAGCGAATGTCAAGCAACTTGTTGCCACCTATTCTCTAACAAAATGAAAATCGATTTCAATGTGCTTGGTCCTGGCATGAAACACAGGGTTGGCCGACAGGTACTTAGCACCTAGGTTGTCACACCATAAACCGAGCTGCTCGAGGGTGCTGAACTTTTAGTTCAGTTAACAACATCTGAACCCACATCATCTCTGTTGTAGCATTGGCCAGCACTTTGCATCCATCTACAACCTAGCAACAACTTTATACGGTACAAGGTACAATGAACCTAGACTTAAGGGCGGATATGTCATATACGCTAACATGCACTCCATCATATTTGCACGCTGCAACACATCTTTAGTATATTTTCCTTGTGTTAACAGAATTCCATTGTTTATCTTCTTTACCTCTATACCAAGAAAGAAGTGCAGGTCCCCTAGATCCTTGAGTGCGAATTCCTTTCCCAAGTCCTATAACAAACACGTTGTGGCTTCCTGGGTAGAGCTAGCAACAATTATGTCATCAACTTAAATAAGGATAACTATAGTGACTGGTCCTTTATGATAATAAAACAGAGATGTGTCAGCCTTTGATGCTTTAAAGCCCAACTAACACAACTTATTACTCAGCCGTGAATACCACGCTCTTGGTGCTTGTTTAAGCCCATATAGGGCCTTATCAAGCTTGCAAATATACCCATTCATTGACTTGCATTGTCCTCATAACCAGGTGGTTGTTTCATATAAACATCTTCTTATAAATACCCATGAAGGAAGGCATTTTGAACATCTAGTTGCTGTAGACTCCACCCACTAGAGACAGCAATAGATAGAATGTTCTGATAGTGGCTGGTTTCACAACTGCGTTGAAAGTATCCTCATCATCAATGCCATACCGTTGTCTAAATCCCTTTGCTACCAACCTGGCTTTGTATCTATCCAAACTCCCATCAGATTTTCGTTTGACTTTATATACCCATGTACAATCAATGACGTTGATGCCTCTCTTTGGTGGGACTAAATGCCAAGTTTTATTATCAATCAAAGCATTATATTTTGCATCCATATAATTTCCAATCTATACTGTTTAGTGCTTCATCAAGAGACTGTGGTTCACCAAATGCTGTGAAACATCCATACCTGACCGTGCCGTCCGTATAGACTTTACGCTTACGAATGCCATTACGAAGTCAAGTCTGTGGTGGTGTAGGAGCCGCCGCAGAAGCTCCAGCTCCATCTGCAGCAGTGCTGACAGCACCAGCACCAGATCCCCCCATGCCTGCGACAGGATGGGATGCCAGGACTGTCATAGTCGAAGTAGCAGGGTGCACCACGTCAGTGGCGGGACACGTGGCCCTGCCCAATGGGCACACACCAGGCGACGGCGAGACAGCCGGCAACACAGCGTCCATCATGGGGAGGATTATGTGGGGTCCACCGGGGCAGCAAATTCTGCATTGTCTCCTGCAACACCGTTTGGCATCAATCCCGGAGGAGACTCGGCAGGATTTGACACCGGATCTGCATCAGGTTCCATGCTGGGAGGCAAAGGACTCCCCCTGTTATCACATGCTGTATGCGCACCATTAGTAGCAAAGTTAATGGAATCAAGCACTTGATCAACTAACTGTTCCGTCCCAAGAGAAGGCACAAGGCCATGTGGAAGGAGTGCAATTTCTGAACGGAGAAGGGTGCATGCATTAGAGTGTAAAGTAGAGAAGGAAAAAACTTCTTCATCAAAGATTACATCTCTAGAAATATATACTCGACCGGATGGAATGTCAAGGCATTTATAACCCTTGTGAAGGCTACTATAACCAAGAAAGACACACCGCTTAGAACGAAGTTCAAGTTTATGATGATTGTAGGGTTGGAGGTTAGGCCAACATGCACAACCAAAGGTGCTAAAAAAAGAGTACTCCGGTTTTTGTTGGAGTAAACGTTCAAACGGTGTATTATTATCAGTGACTTTGCTAGGCAGGCGATTAATAAGAAATGTGGCAGCCATGAAAGCTTCATCCCAAAATTTCAGTGGCATTGATGACTGGGCTCGAAGAGACAACCCAACATCAACTATGTGACGATGTTTTCGTTCAATAACCTCGTTTTGTTGATGTGCATGGGGACATGATACATGATGAATTATGCCAACTTGGGAAAAGAAGCTATTTAATTTTTGATATTCCCCGCCCCAATCAGTTTGCATAGCAAGAATTTTTCTATCAAATTGTCGCTCAACCATTTTTTGGAATTCATGAAATTTGTGGAATACTTCAGATTTATAAGGAAGTAAATCCATGTGAAACGACTGAAATCATCACCAAAGCTGACATAGTAACGTTTTTTCCCAACAGATTCAACTGCAGGACCCTAGACATCTGAATGAATAAGTTCCAAAGGAAAATTAGTTGAGCTAACAGATCTACTATAAGGTAACTGATGACTTTTTGCTTGTTGGCAAGCATCACAAACTGATTTCTTATTGGACTCAGGAGAACAAGAAAGATTATTACTGTCTATGACTCTGGTAACAATGGGAATAGAGGGATGGCCTAGACGATTATGCCATCTAGACATGGTTGGCTAGTCAACTGCATTTGCTTGCTTTACTGGAGAATCGGCAGGAAGGGGATACAGTCCACGACGACATGGCCCTTTAGGAATTGTTTTCTTCGTAGCCTGATCCTTGATAAGAAAAAAATCAAGATGAAATTCAAGGAAAGCAGAGTTATATTTAGCAAGACGATGAACAGAGACTAGATTTTTTTGCAGCTTTGGGAACATGAAGGGCATTGTTAAGATGTAAACTACGGGATTGAGTTGAACAGTAGTATGACCAACATGTTTGATTTCCATACCTGAACCAGACGCACTGTGAATCTAATCATTGCCAAGATACTTCTCCCTCACCGTCAGATTGTTCAGTTCACTTGTGACATGATCCGTTGCGCCCGTGTCAGTGTACCAATTGGTGTCGACATTGTAGGCGTTCATGGCGATGGCGGCGTTCACATGGCGCTCTTCTGGGACTTAGTTTACATCAAACCGATGCCAGCACCGAGTCATCCTATGCCCTGTCTTGAAGCAGATTTGACACAACTATGGATCATCAGACCCACTCGTCACATCAGGTCGTTGTTGTCGCCCTCCTTGGCTCTGTTTCGGTGCGCCACTTCCACGGCCACGCACCTGGCTACGCCAGTGCTGACCATGACCACGAGTAGTGCCCGAGCAACGGTTTCCATTGCCACGCCCACGATTTGCCATGTGGGCATAGGAGCCACCATCTTGCAACTCTAATCTGGTCTCAAAACTGAGCAATTGGGCATATAGCTCATAAATCGAGATGGGATCAGCCCTAGCGGTGACCGACATCACCACTGAGTTGTAATCAGCATCAAGACCATTGCAGATGTGCGCCGCCAGTTCTTCATCATCCAGGGGTTTGCCAATAGCAGCCATCTCTTCTGCAAAGCCTTTCATCTTGGTAACATAATCCTAATTGACATGTTACCTTTCTTCATGGTGGTGAGGGCAAGCCTCACATTCATTGTCTTGGCGCGGGTCTGTGGAGAGAACATTTTCTCCATGGTCGACCATGCTTGTTCTGCCATCGCTACGCTGATGATCTGCGCCTGAACTTCCTTCCCCACGCTTGAGAGGATGAGCCAAAGGATCTGTTGATCCCGAGCATACCACATCTCAAACACTGGGTTAGAATTGGTGACGGTCGTGTCGTCTGTTTTCTTCTCGACGATCTCAGCATTGGGGGCCTTGGCCTTGCCAATGATGTGTCCCTCGTAGCGAGCACCACGGATCGTGGGAGGACCTGCGCTCTCCATAGCACATGGTTGTTTTTGGATAGCTTCTCGGTCACTTGGAAACCGAAGAAAACACTATAGATCTGTTGTTTTTTATCTAAAAAAATCAACTCCAACCCACCTCCTACTTGGGCTCCCATTTTCCATACCCTCCTAAATTATAGTTTCAGCCCCTCACATCTAAAACCCCCTATCTAGTGGGTCCCACCCACTTTCCTCTCCCCACCTATAAATCAAGACAAGAATTACAAATGGTGGAGTTGATGTAGGATTTATCAATGACAGGTGGGTCCCATGTGAGATAAGGACTTGGTCTGTTTTTTCCATTGGAGTTGGGTCTTAATTTGAGCCCCTACTTTTTTTATCATAGCCTGTAAATAAAAGTTTAAGGGCTTAATTTAGGGATTTGGGCTGGAATTGCTCCTTATAGGAGTCTTTGTATTGTACGTGCCCTAAAATGCGTGGCACAAGCATTTTGTTTAGTGCTGCTGCCCGCTGCTGTTTCTTTTGTCCAATTTTGACTCCACCAACGGCGTGATCGATGCATCACATAATTTTTGATAAAACTAACTGTTGCTAGTTCCTTGATTAATTTGGATTACATACATGTGCATAACAAACGATCCACAAGTTTTGATTTTATTTCTTATGATGTCTAAGTATATCTGGCATGATTCAATCCCTTGAACGCTACCATCGTCTGGCTAACCATATCTCCAGTGTCGTCGGCTGCTTCTCCGGTGCAGCAGGCTTGTTTGGCGCCAACATCGTCTGCTCCACTGCACACGGCTTGCTACAAACACAGTTGTGCTTTATGTCGCAATACCCACTGGTGTAGAGCTCGTACTTGCATAATGTTTTGCATCCGAAGCTTGTGTAGCAGCTAGACCGAACTGGCTTCGTGTAGCACATTTCTGTAGCCGCCTCCATGCCTGAAACTAGTTCAAAAAAACAAATTGGCGTACTGTTAGGAATCACTAGTCACCGATTGAAGAAACACTTGGTGTGTCTCGTATAAATTTAACTTTTGTTCGAAACTTATATATACTAAATAATATATCTCTACATGCGGTGTGACACAAGGAGAAAGGTCAGGACGAAGCCAACAATTACTAGTTTCTTGTGGAATGACATGGTTATGCTGGAGTGCTATTGTTAAGTACCAAAAGCCCTATATCTTGCTAGCGGATACTTATAGGGGTTGGCCTAGCATTGTGGCCTTTCCCTACACTATACCACAACCAATCTATACCGTCAGACAATAGACGCTAAAACATTATTGGCGTTGAACCATCGGTCGCTATAAATTTGTAACTGATCATTGGTCACTACAATTATTTATAGGGGCAGAACATCGGTAGCTACTCATTTTTAGGAAAAACTTAATGTTTTCTCCTTTGACATGGAGAAACAAACCTAAAATTATGAGAGGGCCATATGTATGATGTAATTGCGGGAAACATGCTAGTCAAACTAGCCCAAATTTATAGTAAATAGTATTAGCATTGATGTCTTAAAGTAAATTTATTATGAAAATATATTCTATAGCTAATCTACTTATTTTTTCTCATCATTCTTAGTATGTTTTTATATAATTTTAGTCAAAGTTGAAACTGTTTGACGTCTCAAAATATGACACAAGCATTCTATTGTGGATGGAGGGAGCATTTTATTCAATGTGATGCCCTATCACTACCGGACTCTGGTGCTTTGCCGAGTGCCTGTTGCACTCGGCAAAGACTCGTCGGCAAAGCAGTCTTTACCGAGTGTTATTTTTCACTCGGCAAAGCCGGCAAAGATTGAAATGAAAAAAAACCCCCAAAAAGTAGGGTGGAAAACCCGAAATTAGCAAGTCGCAGTATTTTTCACGCACTCGGGAAAGCCCGCAAATCATAGCATTTTTCACGCAAAATATGGGCCAGTGGGTTTTGTACCATGACCTCCCTCTTGCATGCCCCTTTGCCTAACTACTACACCACGCTATCACTTGTGTCTATATTGCATTTCGGTTCTTTATATATTACCATGTATAAATAGATTGTTTGAGGCCCTAAACAATCTCAAAACAAAAGGTTGTCAGCTATAAAGTTTTATAACTTATCGAGATCTATAATTTTTTTCTTTAGGGAGTTTCTCCATCCAAGGTCGTTACAAAATTTCAATTTCAAATTTGAGAAATTCAAACGTAGTTTTTGTATAACAAGATGATTTCAAATCAAAAAGTTATCAACTACAAAGTTTCATAACTTTTTGAGATCTACAATATTTATTTAGGGAGTTTTCCATCCGAAATCATTTGAAAATTTTAAATTTTAAAATTTTCAAATAAAGACGACTTCAAATGAAAAAATTGCCAAATTTTAAAATTTCAGATGTTGGATATGATGTCGATTTGGTGTGTCGTTACTCTTTTCTAGCAAAAAAATTAATGGCTTATCACTTGCTGTTATTTTGTGCGTTCTTGTGTTCGATCAGTGTATCAAAATCCATCAATATCCTGCCATTCTTCATGTTCTCATTCTTCATGTATCAAAGTATTATAAGTTTTTAATTTTTTTAAAACTAATTAAAATAAAAAACCATAGTATCACTATTTCTCTAAAAAACGCATCGATGTTGAGAAGATGAAGCTAGTGACCTCTTAAAAAACCATAAAATAAAAAATAACATACATAACACTAGGAAATGACATATGCCGCTGCTAAATGTTGAGAAGATGAAGCTATTGATCTCTTAACAAGTCGATGACGGCGTAGAAATGATAAAATGAATCAATAGCCAGAGATGAGAGCAAGAACAAGCAACTGCAAATGACGAGAACAGCAAAAGAGTGAAGATCAGGCTCGGCTAGAGGAAGAAGAAGAGTTCAAATATGGAGAAGGACATTTAATCCCGGTTCTAATTACCAGCTGGGACTAAAGTCCAACATTTAGTCCCGGCCGGTGAGACGGACCGGGACAACAGCTTTTAATCCCGGTTGGTGTTACCCAACCGGGACTAAAGGCTGGGCTTTAGTCCCGATTGAGGATACCAACCGGGACTAAAGGCTGGGCTTTAGTCCCAGTTGGGGGTACCAACCGGGACTAAAGGTCCCTTCTGCCGATCTCTGACACCATAGCCATTGGGCAGGGGACTTTTAGTACCGGTTGGTCTCACCAACCGGGAGTAAAGATGTTTTTGTCCCGGACGCTGATTGGGTCGAGATTATTGTTTATTTTGGGCAAGTATCAAGTTCTGTAGTAGTGGTTAGTAACGTGGCAATGCAAGTGGTATCCATGCATATCCGATCGAAGAGAGCAGCGATTCAAATCAATGTACATCCAGTTAGATTGATAAACCCAAACGCATGCCCACATGTGTTCCACTACCTCGTTCTAACCTTGTTGTCCCTCACTTGTACAAAAAAAAGTTGATTCTAGAGATTTTTTTTTCCAATAGCGGTTCATAAAAATAAACGCTAATAGAAATAGAGATGTGGGCCCATGGTTATAATAACCCACTAGTGGAGCACTAGCGGATTGGTGGTACACTTAAAACAATTGCTAGTGTAAATTACATCTATACTGGAAGCTGGTTTAGGGGAACCACCGGTGTAAAATCTAGAATTTAGACTGACTGCACATTAAATAAAACCACCAGCGTATATATGTTTACAATTGTGGTTTTCTTAACCTACCACAAGTGCAAATAATTTGAAATTATTTTTTTGAAATTTCTAAATTAGCTCGGATAGAGAAATGACCTAAACCCAAGCTGCAATACTTGAAAAGAGGTTCAGATTACTAGTTGACTACTTTTTCACTAGATATCTTTTAGTATCTAAAAATTCTGTTTCAAATTTTCAGATTTTTTAAAAAAATCAAGTTTTTGAAGTTTTAAAATTGCCTCGATGGAGAAATGACATAAGCCAAAGTTGTAGTACTTGAGGAGATATAAAATTCTTAATTTTTTCATTCAAGTTGGTTTAGGCCTCAAATATTCATTACAATATTTGTAAAATTAGACAAAAAAGATGGTATCAACCACTTGGTGACTAATGACGACCTTAATGCAAAGTAGTAAGTAAGCAATGCGTGAGGCTGGCCTTGCAGATACAGACATGAAAACTGTTAAAATCTGATACACCTTGTTACGCGCAGCAGCCCATGGATCTTAGAAATGATTTTTCCAGTATGACACAACATTGCACCATATCAAGAATGGTGTAGTCGAATCACATAAAAAAAAACTAGACGACGATATTGAAGCAACCACGACAAGAGATTATATTAATTCTAGTGAAGTCGACCGCAAACTCTATTAGCACAACTCCAAAAGAGAACAATTGAATGTCTCACTCACATAATCCTACTTGATGCTCTATGATACGCTGATTAATTCTTTCCCTATACAAGAACCTTGTGCAATAGAACTTCTAGCGTAATCCTCCTAAGTGCTCCAAATTGCAAGCCTTGAATGAGACCAAGTATGTTGGCTTGGTTGGTGCCTATGCCCTCTACACCTTGTTTATATAGTTCCCTCCAAGACCCCTCATACATTGAAGTAGGAGTCTTATGTTGGTATTTCTTAACGCAAACATAAAGCTCACTACAAGAAATTCCCTTATACATGACGGTTTACTTTCATCTTATGAATAATTTCCATGTACAAATTAATTATATGAAGAAAATATGATTTGTGATGTCTAACCATGACGACATCTATACCAGTCGTCATAGATGTATCAGCTTAAAATGAACCGTCACAGACGATAGAATTCTATGATGTTTTCTTTGAATGTCACTATTAAACTGTCATGTTTCTTGTAGTGGATTTCGCAAGCACATGGAATTACCATTATACCTTTTACTCAGAAGTATTCAGGGTATCATATTTTGCACAGGGAACAGAGGTATTCTTCTAGCTAGTTTGTCCAAGGACAACATAAGGGGTAAAGTTGGAAATGGTAGAGATGGATTCCTATGGCTTTTGGGTCTAAGGATAGGTAAACTCTACTTCTACTTGCTTACTTCGGGCACCAGGGTGCACCTAGTCTGCCAGGCGATGCTGGCCTATAGCTCTACGCCAAACCCAAACATGGGGGATTACAAGGGATGGATAGGGCTGTCATCACCTGTTGCCTACCCCTCAACCATGGGGAACGAGGTAAATGAATGTAGTCTCTAGCCTAGACACCACTTCTATACTATGATTACTACTCTAGCAATGCGCAGGATGTCTTTATCAGGGCCATCTACTAGAGTATTCATCACAAGGACAAATGACGAACCCACGAACAAGTAAGAGTAAAGCTTAACTAGACAAAGACTTTATACCAAAAGAATCATGAACACTTACTTAGTGGGAGAACCCATTGAAGAACAAGAGCCTGTCGAGGTATACAAGTTGGGGAGGCACCGACAAGCCCAGCACTTCCCCATACTCTTCCCTCACATCTCTCCCTACTAACTTTAGCTAGCTATCTAGGTCTTAAGCCCCTTGGAATGGTGCTCTTATTCTCTTGCTTGAGAGTTGCTCTTCCCCATGTGTGTTGTGAGAGGAGGCCTCTCCAACTTCTTTTATAGCACCCAAAGGCCCATTTCCAAAGGATTATACGGGGATCCTACATACAACCGCCTTGTAGCATTGAAGAGAGGGCCCAAGTGCAGGGGCGCTAGAGGTGGTGGAGCTAGGGGGTGTGGGCACACCCTGTGCAGACGCACCTAAGTGGAGCCGCCCTGCGACCTCCTTGCTCCAGTGGGTCGCTTGTTGGTCCTAGGCTGCACCTATGTGGGTTCAGGGCCCAGTTATATCAGGTAGGTGGGCCTTTTCCCTCTTTTACTTTGCGCAAGTTGGCATTATGCTTTTCTGGTTTGTGCCTTTTGATGTGTTTTCTTATGTATTCCATTTTTATGTCCTGAAAATGATCAACTCACCAAAACTTATGGAATATGTTAGTATAAAACCCTATTTACTAAGTTTTGGTGTTTGTATTGTATGGATTTTGTGTAAAATTGGCGGGTGAAAATATGAGTTAAGCACCGCCAACATCCTACTCCTAGTATGATTCTACACTCAAGTCCTAATAAAACTAGAAGTCCTAAAAACACACCTCTATTGAGTCCTATTACAAGTATGATTTTAGTCACCATACAACAATCTCCAGATTGACTCTAATCCTTTGAAGTCATCCTGCATACTCCTTGCAATCCACTAAGTGAACACAATTCAATTCGGCGGGGGTAGAGATCCTTCATCAAACATGTCCCTCACTGAACATATATGGAAACAACAACCTAAATCTAATATCCAATCACGAATAGTACCTGGTTCATTGACGGTAAGTACATGACTTTCATTCTCACTTGCTACTCTCATAGTCTTCAAACCTGGGCAGTCCTTTATTATGTGACAAACTTTGTCACATAGATAGCATGTACATTGTCCCTTGTTCTTTCATTTTTCCCATGATTCTTGACTTTTCTTGCTCCACATGAAACAGTCAAAGCTTGATCAACCGAGAATAAAGATTCATGCAGATTCTTCAGGGACTCTGCCTCTAGCAGGTATACAACTGTCTTGTTGAAGTTGAGAGTAGTATTCCTGACGAGGGTATTCATCACTAACTGCTCCCGCAATGGTGGTAAGAATGAAACCAATATGAAGATTTTATCATTCTCCTCAATTTTCTCATCCACAC
>Ga0182004_10001251_pt1 | contig 18210 bp, 11 predicted proteins | sample Sormic07211540_1_FD_120479 | JGI IMG/M metagenome (GOLD analysis project Ga0182004, IMG submission 120479) | Endophyte microbial communities from Sorghum bicolor roots, Mead, Nebraska, USA - 072115-40_1 MetaG | ecosystem: Host-associated > Plants > Roots > Unclassified | place: USA: Nebraska...
CTCTATATATAGGATGACAGCTGAATGGAGAATAACTAAGGCTGTGCAGCACTTCATCAAAAACTGCTTTTCATCCCAATGTGAAACGGGCATTCCGAAGCGTTGATCCAGGTTTATGTTTAAATCTTGGATGATTACGAATGATAGAGATCAAACACAAACAGATGTAATCTATGCCAGTCCTTATAAAGGGTATGAAACTAAAGCAGGAAGTGAAATTCATGCTCACAATGAATTCATGAGTTATGTATCCTACAAAAGATCAGCGTAAATAGGTGAAAACCAACCTATGGATTGGGAATAATTATTTTGGTGCATGTGATGAAACTTTGAATGCGCAGGAAGAAAAAATCTCTGATGAATCTAAGGTATCATTTGTATTGCATGTTACTCCAGAGCAAGCAATATAATTACTGATCTCATATATTCTTCACAGAAGCTATTATCCTGGTAGGAAAGAGACTCAAAAAACTCGCCTTAAAGTAGCATGCAGAGCTCCATGGACAAGGTGCCACCACCGCTTGATGAGGGTGACTCACGGCCTCATGGGAATAAGAGACCCGACCAACGGGTGGAGTGGGCATGGCTTTGCGTCACCACCAGCGACCAGTGGAGTTTTGATTCGCTAAATCTGTCCCCAAAACTGCTACTGTCTTCTATCAACACTTGGTTGCTCATCTGAACTTTATCAACAATCTGACATCAACATAAGAGCTTCAGCAAAGATGAGGTGAGGATAGATCGTGATGTCTGCATTCAGTTTCAGGCTTTCAGCGATCCAGCAGGTTAAGATAGAAAACCTGGAAGTCAATGATTATTAGAGATATGTATAGTCTTGTATCTTGACTATATATATGAAATCCACCCCTCCCTAATGGGTCTGAGGTGTTCCCCTAATTCTCTACAATGACAAAAGCAAGGGTTGAGCTCGTGGAATGCAAGCCTATGAACAGATATGAACATTCCAAGCTCAAAGTCGGCATGCCTGGATAATATGATAACTTGCAGGATTGTCCATTACAAGAAAGTGAAGAAACAAGGAAGCCACGGAGCTCTAGTCTAATACAGTGGGAGAATCTAATACATGGACTCATGCCTGTTTTCCTGTCAGATTATACTGACATCTCTCAATATCACCTACACAGAGGGATACAGAACCAAATAAGCAAGCAGTTCTCTTCCTCTGAAGAAAACAAGGTGAAGGATGCTTCTAAAATCAGCCCTATTGATAGAAATGGACCATGCCTATCTGATGACTGTTACCATGCAAACTGCTAATGCATCAAATGCTTGAGCAGCACCATATGCGTAAATTGCTGGAATGCAATATAACAGACACAGGACAAGCAACGCTCATTAGTTGCCAAGGCTGTCAAAACATTCCAGCACACACAGTCTATCAAATGGTCAAGTGAAGAAGGAAGGGCCATGCTCATATCACGTGTGGGACACCAAAAGGGCCTCTATTCCCTAGCATTTCAGACCATGAAAACAATTGTAACAGGACCAGAAAAGACAATCTATCATCTACATTTTACTCGACCAAAGGTGCAAACTAACCGGAACTGTCATACAAAGCCCATGTCAATCAAGTTCTGGTGATGCTCAGAACATACATTTTGGAGGAGTTTCAGCAGCAAATTTTCTCCCAGCTACAACAGCGGATTCGCCAAACATCCAAGGGCCAAAACAGCTTAGTAAGATTGCATCTACCCAGAACAACATGGTGCCCGTTCTTCGTGTTGGCGTGGGGTCTGCTCTCTGTGCAGCAGTGTGGGAGGCTGGCTGAACGCGAGTACATGCAGGACAGGACGGGATGCTCTACTGTGAGCAACCCACCAGCCATAGGAAACGAGTGCATGCAGTACAGGACAGGTCCGCTCTACTGTGAGCGACCCACCGGTAATGGAAACCATCACGGCATGGGCATCGTTCGCTGAGCAGGCAAAACATCGAACAGGCTGGAAACACCAAGCGCCTCGCAGTGGATAACAGCATGCCATCATACCTCATCGCGCTGCTTCTCGAGGCGGCGAACCTCCTCGCGGGGCGAGGCGTGCGGCGACCTCCTAGGCGCTCGATGTCGGCGAGCGCGGCGCGCGCGCGCGCTCAACGCGGCGCTCGGCGTCCTCGACGCCCTCGAGCAGGGCCCGGTTCTCTTCGCAGTGCAGAAGCTCCTCCACTTTCTCCCCCACCGCCGAGCTCAGCCAAGACGCCACGGCAACGGAGCCCTCGCCGCCCCCGCTTCCGCCTCCGGGCTCGCTCCTGAGTGCCGCCCTCCTCGGCTGAAGACCTCACGCGACGCGAGCACCCCCATGGAAGCGGCAGCGGCGCCGCACAGCAACCTGAGCAAGGGGACCCGTGGGTATGCATATATGCGTGATGGGCTGCTTCTGCACGTGCTTCAGTGGGCCATGGCCCGTCTGTCTAGCTGGACCACTTCATCTCCTGTTGCCTTTTTTTCTTATTTCCAGCCCATCCTATATCTGGGCCGTCATATTTTGAGGCCTCATTTCCTTCCAAGCCAGACCCGGGCCGAGGCTTAAGAGCATCTCCAGCTATCCTACCCATGGTGAAAAATGGAAGGGAAACGCGGGGGACGGGAGCGGGAACGGGGAGGACGACGGGCAGGTGAATGAACCGCGAACCATTCGATTCGGTCGGGTTCGGGTTGGGTTGGCGCCACTATTTGCCGTTTGCCGCGCGCGCCCTTCCCTCCCATCTTCTTCCCTCGTTTCGTTTTCTCCTCCACTTTCCCTCCATCCCCGCTTCACAAAATCACAGCCCCCAAACCTGCTTGGCCGCTGCTTCCTTCAGACGAGATCCCCAATCCACCACATCACTCGGATCCCGCAGCCTCCACATCCAATCCAACTGAAGAAGGCCACCCCCGCCCCGCACCACCAGCCATGGCGCCGCCGCCGCCCAATCCCAAGCCCGCCACTCCCCCCGACTCTTCCACCAGCAAGAAGAAGGTCACCCCCGCGGAGGTCGCATTCCTCGTCGACCGCTACCTCGCCGACAACGGCTTCAACGCCGCGCTCGCCGCATTCCGCTCCGACGCCGGGCGCATCTACAGCCCCACCAAGAAGACGCCCAAGAGGCCTCCCATCCCGCTCGCCGACATCCTTGACGAGTACATCGCCCTCAAGGGGGCCAGCGTCGCCATCGAATCCACCATGCGCGCCATGCAATCTCTCGTCTCCACATACTACGCCTCCTCCTCGTCCACTCCGCCGCCTGTTCCGCCCCACGTCAATATGAATATGAACATGATGATGATGCCTCCCCTTCCCCCGTCTCACGCCGTTACCGGTGCCCAGCCGTCATCGCCGCCGCTCTTCTTCGCGCCGAATTCTTCGTCGCCTCCGTCCCAAGGTATTGCGATTGCCGCGTTCGGCCTTTGCTTATGCTTTCTTCTATTATGCTTCATTTACTGTATGTACTGCGATGTGCTCTTCCTCAATTCATTCTTTGCTGCTGCTGCTGCTGCTGCAGGAACCGCCGGACATGCCTCGCCTCTCATTCATCACTACGCTCATGCATCCACCGCAGTCCTTGTCCACAACTCCTCCGCAGATCTGTCCACCCAAGCTCCCACCTCTCTGCCCACTAATAAAAAGAGGAAGGCTTCAAAGTCTTCAGGGAAGACCACCGCTTCAGCCTCCAAGAGATCCTGCATTGCTCCTGCTACAACCACAGATGCAAAAGGTACACATCTTTCTTTCACAACTTGTCACTTTCCGTTCTAGCTCCTTCAGACAGCCTTAGGTCTTGTTCGTTTCATCCCTAAACCATGGGGATTAGGAGGGGCTTGGACTAGAAACACAGGCGCGGCTTTGCTGCGCCCTCCTTGGACCTGTCCATATATATCCATGTTAACCACCGGAACTGGAGGAAGGAATGGAAGTGATTTGGAGGTATCTCCCTTTCTACAATTGAGAGAGAAAAAGAAAGGAAACACCAAGAAACGAACAGGGCTTTAAGCTGTTTGTATCTGTATCATTGACAATTGATGATGAAGCATTACTACCTGTGCTTCTCTGCTAATTCTCCATTGCACATTTGTTAATCCTAACAATCTTTCCTTCAAAGTTTCTTAAAAAAAAGGATTTCCTCTAGCACTGTATATATTTATCTATTTGAGAAATAAAAACCATTGCATTCTGCAGATATGTTTGTGCTAACATTCTAACTTCCTAATGCCAGGTAGAGCTGTACCTGTAGCCTCTCATCTGTCGAAGGATCAGAAGATGGCTTCTGCTGCCCATCCAACTTCTGTTCAACATTCAGCTATGACAAAACTTCCACTCCAAACTTCATCTGTTGCAAAGAGCTTATTCAGGCCACTTCCACCTCCAGCCCACTCTTCTCCATATACGCCGCAACAAAGCAACCCTGTACAAGATCAGCCTGCTGCTTATCCATCTGCAACTCCAGCGTCTGCCGTTGCAAATGCTCATGCCCAACAGGACATTGGCTCCTCCCAATGCTCTATAGTTTCTTCCAAGACTCTCATCGTCAGTCCTCTCAAAGGGAGCACGTACTATGCTGTTGAGAGGAGTTACCATGTCAGCTCCCCCTTGAAACCAACCATCCGCAGCTCCCCCTTGAAACCAACCACCTGCAGCTCCCCCTTGAAACCAACTACCCGCAAGTTGGACTTCGATTGTACTGAGCCAGGTCCCAGCGATCAGATTTATGACAAGACCTCTACCTCCTCTGACGAAGACAAGCAATATGACTTTGACATTGATTTCACAAATTTTGATATATGTGATGGTGAATTTTCGTTTTCTGAGCTGCTGCTTGACTTTGATCTTGACAACGAAGGTGTTCTGAACCCTTCCACAAGCGCTGAAGTTCAAAGGTATAGCATATCTGTTTTCTTTCTGTCAGTTTTCTTTCAATTTTTAGTGTTTGCAAAACTATGCATGCTAAGATGTGTTCCTTGTGCATGTTGAACAAATGCAGACTAGAGCCTGTTGGTCATATGGCAGAAGATCCTGTTCTACCTGATTCAGTGAAGCCAGTGGCAGCAGATTCTGCTGAAGATTTGAATCAACAAGGTTTTGACCTTTCTCTAATAAGATGCGCCAATGGCAATTGGCTGTTTCCTTTCTTGCCCTCTTATTCCTATCATCATTTTTTTTGTTATACTGACTAATCCATTTCTCAAGCAGGAGCAACCTCTGTTACTTCTGTCAGGGCTATTACAAAGAGGATAAAGATTGTCAGCCCTGGTATGTACTCATATGACTTGTGCTTCTCCAGTTCTCCTGCTTCTAAGCATCTGTTGCGATTGATTGTTAATTATGTATCGGTTGTTTCATTGCAGTCAAGGGCAGGCCAGCTTCTTAGAGCAGCAGGTAGAATTTCAGATCACCAAATCAGGTGCAACAGCACGTGACTAACCGACATTCCCTAGATGGTCTGATAATCCATGACAGTAGTTGTGCGTGACCAACTGCCCTGCATTGAGGGCATTTTCAGCACCGAAAGAACTAAGTGGTGCATCTGCTTACTGTAGCATGATTGTAATGTTATGTTGTTTTGCTGCGTCTGTTAGCGATTTATGTTCATGATGTAAAGGCTAATATTGCATTGCTACTTAGTTATCATAAGTTTGCTGCTCAGATCGTGCCCGTCTATTGACTACTAGATGTTCGGCCCAAGGCATTTCGTGCCTTGTGCTGCTGTTATTCAGAAGTTGTTTGCACATGTTAAGCAATGATGTCTCCCAGACCCGTCCGGCTTGGCAATTTATGGAACACCAAAATAGTATTGTATCAGGTTACATACAGCTCAACTGTTTACTGAATAAAAGTACCATAAAATGATTCTTTTACGTGACTACATCAGAATATAGAGAGTAGATCACATAATTTAGTAAATTCTCTATATAGATGACGGCTGAAACGGGCAGTCTGAAGCGTTGATCGAAGTGAATGTTCAAATCTTGGATGATTACCAATGACAGGTAGAACACAAACAGATGCAATGTACGCCAGTCCTTATAAAGTGTGAAACTAGCTAGGAAAATTTTTGGCTTTGACTACTGTAGCACTTTTGTTTGTATTTGGTAATTATTGTCTAATTATAGACTAATTAGGTTTAAAAGATTTGTCTCACAAATTATAGGTAGTCTGTATAATTAGTTATTTCTTTTATCTATATTTAATGTTCCATATATGCATCTAAAGATTTGATGTGATAGAGAATCTTGAATTTTTTTGAAAACTAAACAGGCCTTAAAGAAGGAAGTAAAATTCATGCTCACAATGAATTTATGAGTTATGTATCCCACAAAAGATCAGCGTAGATAGGAGAAAACCCAGCTATGGGTTGGGATAATAATTATTTGGTGCATGTGATGAAACTTTGAATGCACAGGGGGGGAAATAATTTCTGATGAATCTAAGGTACCATTTGTATTGCATGTTACTCCACAACAAGCAATATATAAATATATAATTACTGATCTCGTATATTCTTCACAGAAGCTAGGCCTTGTTTAGATCCGACTTTTTTTTGGATTTTAACATTGTAGCACTTTCGTTTTTATTTAATAAACGTTGTTCAATCATGGAGTAACTAGGCTTAAAAGATTCGTCTCACGATTTACAGGTAAACTGTGCAATTAGTTTTTGTTTTCAACTATATTTAATGCTCCGCAAGATTCGATATGACAGGGAATCTTAAAAAGTTTTTGGTTTTTGGGGTGAACTAAACAAGGCCCTATTATCCTGGTAGGAAAGAGACTAAAAAAACTCGCCTTAAATAGCAGTGTAGGACAACAAGAAAATGTAGAACCACACTATCAATATCAACTGATATTAAGGTACTCAAGGGTTCTACCATTCCAGCAGAGCAAGGCCTGCTGGCAGTATAGTTCTGGAATATGTGAAAAAGCTTTTAGAGACACATTGCCTGGTTTTACATTTAAATCTCACAAAAGCAAATGCAGCACCTTTTTTGGTTGGGCATTATCAAGATCTCTCCTAACAGTGTACCAGAATGTGATTCCAAACAAAGCCACCATATGAAACAACCGATAATTGAAGAATACTTGTGGCAAATTTCGACTCCATATCTTGTGCAAACTTTTGAACTCCACACAAAGATATGGAAACCTAGACAAAACACCAACTATAGAGGAATCTGCGCAGCTTTTACAGATTCTAGTTCCACATTATTTGACACTGCTTGTCCTGACACATCTCCAAGGCTTCCTTCCTAAAAACTTGAAGGAATGCTGAGTTTCATCAACCATTTCATTTTCTTGTAGCAAATTCCCGCTGGGACTCTGCAATATCATTTATGCAATGAAAAATTGTAACCACAAAAAAAAAAAAGAAGAAGAAGCATAAAGCAATACATAATCATGTCTTTCCCAGCATGTCAGGAATATATTTTGATGGAGGCGGAACTTTATTACTCCCTCCATCCCAAATTGTAAGTCATTCCAAGAATCTTGGAGAGTCAAAACATTTTTACGTTTGACCAAAATTATAGAGAGAAATACTAAGAATTGTAACGTAAAGTGAGTATACTATGAAAACATAATTAAGAAAGAATTTAATTATACTTAGTTGGTATCATAATAATAATTATTTTATCAAAAGTTTGACTCTCCAAGATTCTTGGAATGACTTACAATTTGGGATGGAGGGAGTACCATATAGAGTTGACAACACAACCAATAATCATTCTTCCTTCAATGTCATGGGGCCACATAACCAATGATACAGATACTGTGTGCTTGCTCAAAAGATAAGGTAAGCCTCATTTAAATTAATTTACCAGACTGAACGACATTATTGCAACAAGTTTTTTTTCTTTCTAAAAGAGATTAGAATGAATATCAACCTTGATGTGCACCACAAACGATGATGAAGAAAGCAAACAAGATGTAAATTCCAAGTTATATATATATATATATATATATATATATATATATATATAAAATGTTTGGAGGATATGTTGAACAGTTGGACCCAAGAGGAACCAGTGGAAGGCAATAGAGCACATGACTTCTTTAAAATACCATTTTTTTTCATGGTGTATACATAACCAGACCTGAGCATGGACTCTTTAGCTGTCTAAATCACATGCACAGATAACACCAGACCTGAGCAAGATCCTATAGTCTGTCTATTAAACTCCCCCGAAGTCATTGGTACCACATTAGCTCAAATGCAACAGCGGCATCCACAAAACAACTAAGGGCCACACAGCCGCACTAGCTTAGCAACATCTCATCAGCTATGTCTTGGCTGCGGGTTCTGTGCAGCACTGTAGAGGCTGGAGGGCCAAGACAGGACATACATGCAGGCCAGGTTAGGTTGCTCTGCAGTGAATGATCCAACCGTGGGCATCGCTTGCTGATAAGGAGAATTCCAAACATGATGGAAGCAGCCAGCAAGCACTTCGTGTTAGATAGTGGCATACCTCGTCATGCTGCTTCTCAAGGCACACGGCAGCCTCCAGGTGTTCGATGTCGGTGGACACAGTTCATGTGCCATTTCCTTGAAGATCTCAAGCAGTGAATAGTACTGCCCACTCCACATGACCGTGCACCGCCAAACACAGCTACTCTGCTGAGCCGCCATGCCCCTCGCTCCCGCCCTCCTCGGATGTCAGGATGTGTACCACATGCAGAGCTCCATGGACAAGGCATGTGAATAAGAGACCCGACCAATGGGTGGAGCGGGCATGGCATTGCGTTGCCACCTGCTACAGTGGAGTTTTGATTCACTAAATCTGTCCCCAAAACTACTGCTGTCTCCTATCAACACTTGGTGGCTCATCTGAACTTTCTTAACCATCTGACGTCAACATAAGAGCATCAGCAAAGACGAGGTAAGGATATATCGTGGTGTCTGCATTCAGTTTCAGTAATCCAGCAGGTTAAGCTAAAAGAACCTGGAAGTCAATGATGAAAGCAAGGGTTGAGCTCATGGAATGCAAACCTATGAACAGATAAGAACATTCCAAGCACAAAGTCAGCATGTTGCAGGACCGTTTAGTACAAGAAAGTGAAGAGACAAACAAGGAAGCCACGGAGCTCTGGTCTGATACAGTATGAGAATCTAATACATGGACTCATGCCCGTTTTCCTGTCAGATTATACTGATATCTCTCAATATCACCTACACAGAAGGCTACAACAGGAACAGGAAAATTCCATCCAGATTCTAGAAACCCACACAACTGAGGGAATACAGAACCAAATAAGCAAGCAGTTCTCTTCCTCTGAGGAAAATATGATGAAGGACGCTTCAAATGATATATGAAGAATATAGTTCAGCTAAAATCGGCCCTATTGATAGAATGAACGATGCCTATCTGATGATTGTTATACCATGCAATTGCAAACTGCTAATAAGTTAGTCATCTCAGGATCATGGCATCAAATGAGAATCCTACCAGGATTAGAGTGAGAATGGTGTTTGACAGCTGTACAATTTCATATAAAAGACCACCATACGCATTAACTGCCTGAGCAACATCAGATGCGTTAGTTGCTGGAACACAATATAACAGACACAGGACAAGCAGCGCTCATCAGTTGCCAAGGCTGTTAAAATATTCCAGCACACACAGTCTATCGAATGGTCAACTGAAGCTCCATTCCCTAGCATTTCAGACCATGAAAACAATTGTAACAGGACCAGAAAAGACAATCTATCATCTACATTTTACTCGACCAAAGGTGCAAATTAGATGCTAACCGGAACTGTCATGCAAAGCCCATGTCAAGTTCTGGTAATGTTCAGAACATACATTCTGGAAGAGTTTCAACAACAAATTTTTCTCCCAGCTCATGGCCTGACAACTGACATGTAGTATGCATGCAAACATAAATAACTCTGACATGACCCTAGAGTGCCCTGACTCCCTGAGCAGGCGGGCCGGGTTTTCAAATAGAGAGCATGGTAGCCCCAATTTTTTATATTTTAGCCCTTTTTCTAAAATAATTTTACATTTAGCCCCTTATATGACATAAACTCGTTTTTGGACCTTAGGGGTCGGCGCCAGAACTCATGGCTCCGAGGTAACATATCTCGGCGCCATAAATCTTGGCTCCGAGGTATTTGACCATGCACAACAGAGCATCCTAGGTGGTACTGACGTGGCTGGTACCTCCGAGCCACAAATCTTGGCTCCGAGGTCGGAGCCACAGATCTTGGCGCCGAGCTTGGAGCCGAGATCTGTGGCTCCGACCTCGGAGCCATGGATCCTGGCGCCAAGCTTGGCTTCTACTTGTCCTTTTTACTATTTCAGCACTTCCATAACGTAAGAATAGCCAAGATAGAATTTAACTTTGTACTCGATAATTCTTCGCTACAAACGTTATCAAAATACATAAAGTGAAGGCTGGCATCAGCTTCGGCCTTCAGCATGTACACCAAACTAAGGTTTTTGGTAATTAGCATAAGCAGACATATATGTATATATTTACATAAGATTGTACAAAAATTATCATTGAATACAAGCACCCAAAGTTTCAGATTCAACATATTTTAAAATAATTTCAAGTAAAAAAACTCTAAATATTACACTGAGAAAAATAGCATCCTGTACTATTTGAGCACACAATCTTACAAGCTGGTAAGATTTTTTGAATTTAATGAAATTTAAGAAAAAAAAGTTGGCTCTAAACTAAAATTGCACTCTTTCTGTCCTAATTATAATACATTAATTTTGCTTTGTTCCAAATTTTAAATTATTTTCTGACGTTTTCGCAAAAGAAAACTATTGTTCTGACGGCCGTAGTAGATTTTTCTGATCGGTTGACCCGTAGAAAATTAGATTTGATAGGTAGTTAGACAATGTAGTTAGCAAATTATTTTATATAGGTAGATAGAAAATTTAGATAGATGTTTAGTTAGGTTACTAGGCAATGTAGTTAGACAATGTATTTGAACTGTATGAATTTTGCTTATTTTGGATGTTTAGATATTTCGACATTATGTAATTAATTCTATAAAGGGTAAGAATCCGAGAGGGAGGCAGAACAAATGAGAGTAAGTTCAGGCAGAATCCAAGCTCGGCGCCAGGATCCATGGCTCCGAGGTCGGAGCCACAGATCTCGGCTCCGAGGTTGGCGCCAAGATATGTGGCTCCGACCTCGGAGCCGAGATCTGTGGCTCCGAGGTACCAGCCACGTCAATGCCACCTAGGATGCCCTGTTGTGCATGTCAAATACCTCGGAGCCAAGATTTATGGCGCCGAGATATGTTACCTCAGAGCCATGAGTTCTGGCGCCGACCCCTAAGGTCCAAAAACGAGTTTATGTCATATAAGGGGCTAAATGTAAAATTATTTCAGAAAAAGGGCTAAAATATAAAAAATTGGGCATGGTTGCTCCTTTAGTAATGATCTTGGGCAATTTGTTATTTAAGAACGTGCTACAGCAGTCCACTAAATGTATACTGAAACTGAATATCCACAGAACCAACATATTTTCATCAAGGCCAGACTTTCATACCTGGAATTTGTTAATAGAAAACCTGTCACGGTACAGAAAGAGCAAGCACAAAAATGTCACCCACTCACCCAGATCCATCCGCCTTGGCACTTTATGGAAGACCAGAAAAATACTGTATCAGGTTAACACTGTTCAGCAGCTAGTTGCTTCAAAGCAATTACGATTTGTGAATTGACTGGAAAACCACTAACAGACAAGCACAGCACAGCGAACATTAATTAATGTAAATGACAGACAAAACATATACTGAATATAGATACCATGCGATGCTTCTACGTGACCATATCAGAATGCTGACTCACTGAGACAGTAGATGATCACAGGGTGTAGCGAATTCAGTTTATACCAGGATGAGGATTGAATGAACAACAAACCAGGATGTACTGAATTCCATCTAAAATCCATCAAACTCCATGTGGAGCAGGTATTGTAAAGAGGCATTCCAGCATACGTCCATCTATTCTAGTCATAAAGAGCAGGACAGTCAAGAAGAAAGTGAAATTCACGTTCAAAGCAAAGTTATGAGTAGTCTTTGTTGAATAAGATCTTAGGAAGAAGATCAAGTAAAAATATTATTTGGACTTGACAGATCTATGAGCACAGGGGGGAATTTTTTTTCTTAATGAATTTAAGATATCATTTGCGTTACATATGACCATCTGAGCAATCAAGATTGTTATTGATCGTACATATTCCTCACAGAAGCTATTGTTTTCTTCTAGGAAAGGGACTCAAAAATCTCATCTTAAAACAGTAGTCCAATGCAACAGCAGCAGGCAGAAATATGAAAATGTTCTCAACCACACTGACTGCACCATCAAGAGTAACTGATATTAAGGTATCAGTACTCAGCTCGAGGGTTCTACCAGATTCCAGCAGAGCAAGGCCTGCAGATAGTTTAGTTCCAGTAAATAAAAGAACATTCTCAGGAATATGAGCTCTAACAAACCATGTTGCCTGGTTTTACCTCTAACAAAAGCAAATGCAGCAGGAGCCCCAGTTTTTAGTTGGATATTATCCAGATCTCTTCTAACAGCGTACCGGAATGTGACACCAAACAAAGCACAACATATGAAAACAATTGATGACCGAAGGAATAGTTGTGGCAGATCTTCAACTTCATAGAAAGATATGGGCAAACTAGCCAGGACACCAACTATAGAGGAAATTGCAGCAGCTTTTACAGATTCTATTCTCTCACTATCTTGATCAACATCACCACTTGACATATCTCCAAAGCTTCCTTCCTCAAGACTAGAAGACAAGGATCGCTGAGCTTCATCAATCATTTCTCTTGCTTGAAGCAATTCCCGCTGGGACTCTGCAATCTTGTTTATAAAAAGAAATTTATTAAAAAGAAATAAAAAGAAAGAGACCAAACAAAACATCACGCAATAAATATTCATGTTTTCCCAGCATGTCAGGAAGAAATTTGGATGATTGCAGAACTTCATTATCAAATACAGTTGACATCATCTCTGACAGTTGCATATAGCCAAAGCTACAACAGCAGCATTCGCAAAGGGCCACACAGCTTAGTAAGATTGCATCTCCCAGGAACAACATGGCACCCGTTCGTGCTTCGTGTTGGCCGTGGCCCGTGGGGGTCTGTTCTCTGTGCAGCAGTGTGGGAGGCTGAACGCTAGTGCATGCAGGACAGAACAGGACAGGACAGGTCGCTCTACTGTGAGCGACCCACGATCATGGATTCATGGGAAACCATCACGGCATGGGCATCGTTCACTGAGCAGGCAAAACATCGAACAAGCTGGAGTCACCAAGCGTGTCGCGGTGGATAGCAGAATGTCAGCATACCTCATCGCGCCGCTTCTCGAGGCGGCGAACCTCGTCGCGGGCGAAGCGCGCGGCGGCCTCCTGGCGCTCGATGTCGGCGAGCGCGGCGCGCGCGCGCTCAACGCGGCGCTCGGCGTCCTCGACGCCCTCGAGCAGGGCCCGGTTCTCTTCGCGGCGCAGAAGCTCGTCCACTTTCTCCCCCACCGCTGAGCTCAGCCAAGACGCCGCGGCACCGCCGCCCCCGCTTCCGCCTCCGGGCTCGCTCCCGTCCTCCCCGGTTGAGGACCTCACGCGGACACCCCCATGGAAGCGGCAGCGGCGCCGCACGGCAGGCTGAGCAAGGGGACCCGCGGGTACGAGAGGGGACCCGACGAGCGGGCGGAGGAGCAAGGCGCGTTGCATTCCCGCCCGACCTGCGTCGTGTGTGCTTACTGCTTAGCGGCGGCCGCTTGCTCCGGGTGGTTTGGATTGGAAGAGGACGGTGAGGAGTTCACTGTTCGCAACTTGCTGCTGGTGGAGTCTCTGACTCGCTGCAGATTGACCCCACCCCGATCTCCCAACCAATACGAACCCCATCGGACCAACTACTGGCCACGGATGCGCCAGGAAGGCAGGAAGCAAAAAGTTAGAAGTGCACGAGACAATCGCATGGCCTCTGCTACTACAAGGTCGAACTGATCAGACACATCTACGATCTGACTCTGCAATCTTAGGGTTTAGGGTTATGCAAAACAAAAGGGAAGAAGTTCAGAGTTCAGTTGCATACAAGAACCGCTACAGTAAACAAAAGGGCAATCAAAGAATCAGTGGCTCCTCTGAAGTTTCTGAACCAACTCATCCACCAGGTTATAAAAACAAAACGTCTGGAAATCGATGGCTAAGCTAGGATTGGGTTTATGAAATGAATATTGTTATAGCAAGTTAAGAAGATTTGGATCTGAAATTTGCCTAATTTGCATTAGTATCAGGACTTGAGCAGACTCAAAAATGCATAAACTGATCAAGGATGACAAGTAACTGAAAATTCGCAAAGCGAGCATAAGTGCATTGCCGGTTTCTGAGTTCTCAGTACTACTATAAGGGCAACACAGATCAGAGACCAGAAAATACCATGCACATGTGCGCAGGTCAGATATTGTAATAAGCACAAAATTTTACTCACCGTCCCAAAATAAGTGCACATCTCACTTCTCGATGAGTCAAACATCTTTATGTTTGATCAATTATAGAGAAAATAATAGCAATATTTGCATCTCCAAATAAACTTATTATGAAAGTATATTTCATCATCAATCTAATGATACATATTTGACTCCTCAAGAAGAGAGATGTGGACTTATTTGAGACAGAGAGAGTACATCTGAATGACTGCAGTAAGTTGTAGGATCTCCTACTGAAGTATTGTTCAATGTTCATGACAAGAAATCAACAGGGGCCATCTAATATGAGAATGAGCAAGTAATCCTAACCAATCTCCAGTGAGATGATACTGCTTTCTTTCATTATCCACTACAAGATACAAAATTCCAGATTCTCAAAATCTCCAGAAATGGAAGGTACAGAATTCTTGTGTGGAAAACATGGCAGAGATTTTTAACCACAAACCATCAGACAATTGGTGTAACCATTTACTCAGGCGGTCTGGCCTTCCAGGTTATTTAAAACGTGTAACTAGTATTTTTCATATTTCTTCAAGGGCACATGCTCTTTGAACTATAAATAAACTATGTCCTTTGCTGAGTTGAGCATAGCAGTCAGTCAGTCACATTGTTTAGCCAGGACAAAATAGCAATCAAGGGTGTAGAGCCTAAGTGGGAAAAGAAGTAAGTGTATCCACATAGATCATTCAGAAAATAGGCTTATGTAATGCAAACATCCTCAAGAATATCAGGTGTTGAGTTAAATCTTCTGCTATTCCTCAGGTTTGGTTCTACTATGTCATTGTAAGTAATTTTTTTTTCTCAAACACACCTCGTTGCAAGTAAATTGTTATGGTAGAAGAATGGTGGTAACCTTTAAAGTTTTTTTGTTATATGGATATCCTGACAACTTCCCCTAAACTAATTTTGTTCTCGAGAGGGAAAATTACATCTCCTGAACTAACTAATAATCATTTCTCTCAGCACCTGAACTATCTACTTCTAAAATTGAAAAGACATCCAACATGTTAAGACAATAAAGACCTTAGTAGTTTGAAGTTGGTTTCACACACCATGATAGATCAATACCAATGAGCAACTTTATGAATAGCTTGTTGGTTGAAGACAAACTCACCAGTACTATAAGATCAATCCATGATAAACTAAATTTGTAATTCCATACACAGAATTGTCCTCACTATTGTTGCGATGTCATGGTAATAATCATATACCAAGAAAGAAGCAAAATTAGATCAACCAAGGTCTAGAAAGGAGCATAGCGCATAGACAAACCATCCATAATCCCTTACGGGCAGGATGGGCACTATCTATTCTTATAGTAACACTTAACAAATGTATTCTATACCCCAATCAACATAACAAATAACTGGTAACATGCTGTGTTTCAATACTCATTGCTGAATAACATATTGTTTACAGAAACGAAATTAAGAAATAGCAGCCTCAGAAATCAAGCAAACCATGACTTATTTCAAGTCAGAGTCAGATATTCTACATGATTGGAAAGAATTCACAACCAGCATCAACACAGGCTGGGGAAGACCCAGACTGGAGGTCTGATAGGTGAATTGTTGTTCAGGGGTGGTGCACCTGGATAATCAGCATAGCGAACATCACAAGTTCCATCAGCCAAGGAGTACTCATGCCATTCACCCAAGCGCGGCCCAGCTGCATATAAGCAATCCCCTCGGATTCCTGGGTAATCTGGACCAATACAGGCTGCAAATCCGAAGAAACCAAGAAACAGAGTCCGCCCGCCTAAGCTCGTGATTGAAACCCACTTCCCCACCTCAAACACCCACCGATAAACATGGTACATCATCATCTCCGTGTGATCCTGACTGATGAGCAACACATCACCACCGCACTCGCCGAGCGTGAACTGTCCTCCCACCGGCTTGCTGTCGTCATCCACCTCCTCTCCTAGAATCGACAGTTCCAGCAAACTATCAGACAGTTCGACTGTGGCAAGACGGAGGCCATTTACCAGGGCGTAGAGGGTGCCATCGACGAAGAGCATATCGTCAACAACGTGGGGCGCGCCCGCGGTAGCCACGCGCCAGAGCGCGTCCCCAGGGTGGCAGTGCTGGACGTTGGCCCTGCCGGGCAGGAAGAGGACGGCAGCCAGGTCGTCGGAGATGATGACGCGGGTGAACGGCGCGGGGACCTTGGGGAGGCGGAGCTGCTCACCGGAGAAGAGGTGGAGGAGCAGGAGCCTCGGGGGGTAGTGGGAGGACGCGGTGGTCGCGGTGACGAGGTACCCGTGCGCGTAGTGGAGGGTGCGGCGGGAGGGGGGCAGGTGATGGCCCCAGGGGAGGCGGAAGCGGTGGAGGCGGCGGAGCGAGAGGTGGAATAACGCCTCGGAGAAGGAGGGGAAAAGGGCGACGAGGAGGAGCGGGGACTGGCAGGCGAGGGCCCCGCGGGACGGCGGGAGGACGGCGCGGTAGGCGCGGCAGGAGGCGCGCAGGGCGAAGAAGTCCTCGAGGGAGGTCAGGCGCGAGGTGATGTCGGGGATGAGGTCCAGCGGAGGGGAAGGTGAGTGCAATATAGAGGCTTCTGGATTTGAGGAGGACGTCGGCGAGGCGCTGGGCGTGGAGGCCGACGGTGAGTGTCGCCGCCGGCGCTTCTCGGTCGCCATTTCTGTCGCCTGTTTCGGCCTTTTCCCCCTTTCCTTTTCCCCTTTCCACAGTTCGTTTGAGAAAAGAAAAAGAACCGCCATGGTTGTCTTTTCCCCTTTACGCCATGGTGAAGACTAGTCAACGAACCGCGGGCAATCGACAGCCCATGGGTCGACAGCACTAGAACGGCCTCCACAGGCTAGTATTGGCCTATGGGCCTTGACCTTGCACTTACTATTTTGGGTGCCACTAATGGCCTTTTTATCTCACTGCAAGAATTTTAGTACGTTACTAATATTGGGCATCCTCCAAGAAATAGAAGCCACAAACATTCTGCCAGCCTACAAACTCCAGAAGGCCAGAATTATCTGAACTCTAAATATTGTTTTTAAAAAACTGAATTCTGAATAAGAATCCTGTAACCTTTCATATTCAAAAAGTGAGATCTTACACCTGAATTCATACACACAGGTGTACTGGACATACCAAACATTTACACACAATATTGCAAGTGCCAGAGGCAAAACAAAAAAAGCAAAAAGAATGTCATTCTTCACTTTTCAGTGCTACTAGTTGTTCCACCTCATGGAGACATGGACACATTGTGGAATTGACATATTGGGGGTCATGACTTGGCTTCAACAGCAGCTGTGTCGGAGCTGACAGTAACGCATGGGAACCAATATCTTCGTTTGCCGTCCCTATGGCCATCATCGATCATAGCAAGCCCCTCCTGCTCAATTAGGAAGGTTGAAATCGGATAATTTTCATATTGTCATGTAATCCAACAAGGAATTTTATGCTTGCTTCAAATGTCCACAGGCATGCACGGATGCATTTATGTATCTACATAGATGACTCCAACAAATTGCAAAGATCGACTATGGGTGGATTCATCGCCACAAAACATGTATTAACAATAACTGATAGCTTTTTTCTTTAGCACAGAAAAGATCCATACAGGATGCTGTTGTCATAAGGAAACTCAGGACGAAGTATTACCTTCAGCAAAGTTTCAAGAGCATCAATTGCACGCCCAGTAGACCATGAGAATTCCCTTTCGACTTGTTCTACCGTGACATAGCCCTCAGCCTACATGCCAATGATGTTATAAGCAGAGAGGAACCTAATAAGAAATTTAAAG
>Ga0182004_10001252_pt1 | contig 18200 bp, 13 predicted proteins | sample Sormic07211540_1_FD_120479 | JGI IMG/M metagenome (GOLD analysis project Ga0182004, IMG submission 120479) | Endophyte microbial communities from Sorghum bicolor roots, Mead, Nebraska, USA - 072115-40_1 MetaG | ecosystem: Host-associated > Plants > Roots > Unclassified | place: USA: Nebraska...
AAAAGTTTTCAAGATTCTCCGTCACATCGAATCTTGTGGCACATACATGAAACATTAAATATAGACGAAAACAAAAACTAATTACACAGTTTAGCTGTAAATCACGAGACGAATCTTTTGATCCTACTTAGTCCATGATTGGATAATATTTGTCACAAACAAACGAAAGTGTTACAGTACCGAAATCTTTTCACTTTTTCGGAAAACAAGGCCAGGATTGCAAAAACTGTACGGCGCCAGCAGAAGCTTGTGTATTGCGTTCGACTGGCGCACTTACTTTTAAACACTGCCGAAAACAGACCAGGCAGACGAAATCCCCGTAAAAACGAAAAGCCTGGTGCTGGCACAAGCAAAGAATTTCCTTTCATTCCCGAGGCGCCGATGGAGCTTCGTGCCATCATCGAGCACGCAGTCACGCACTCGCCAACTCCGGCGCGCTCGATCGCCTGCGTTTGCGCAGCCGCGCGCCAGCCACCGGCCAGCCAGCCCATTGTTTTCAGTGCCGCGTTGCGCAGTCTTCACACCGGTGGTTACGTGCACCGATCAGATCGAATTCGGAGCCGATCGATCGACACGGGCCACGCTTGCTTCGTGACCGTTACACCCTTCTCTACTGCTGGCAGAGGGTTGTTAATCACACAGTCAAATTCCAGGAAACGTACACGCTGGCCTGCCTGCCTGGCTGGCCGCTGCGGCGCCGTGCACGCTCGCGATCCATGCATCGTGCATCAGCACCCACGCGCGCCGGCCGAGTACGTCGGACGTCACGGTGCTTATCGCGACGACAAGGCTGCACGGCGCGCGTGCTGGGGAACACGAGACGGCTGCAGCCCTCCAGGCCGATCCCGGGGCCTTTGACTACAAGGCGACAGCCCACACCGAAACGCGGCTGCCGTTACAGCGCACGAGCACGCGCCCCGTCAGGGCCCTCTCACGCTCTCATGCACGCTTTAAAACCCCGCACGCCTCCACCCCGCGCCGCGCACACATCGCCCTCCTTCCTCCCCAAGAGCCGGCAGGCACAGGCACGCCGAGAGAGACACAGATCGAGCCATGGAGATGCCACCGCAGCAAGCCGCCGCCGCCGCCGCCAACGCCAACGCCAACGCCAACGGCGCCGCCCACGGGCAGGACGAGGGCGGGTCGTCGTCGCCGCCGCTGTCCCCGGCGTCCGCCGCGCTGGCGAACGCGCGGTGGAACCCGACCAAGGAGCAGGTGGCGGTGCTGGAGGGGCTGTACGAGCACGGCCTGCGCAACCCGAGCGCGGAGCAGATACAGCAGATCACGGGCAGGCTGCGGGAGCACGGCGCCATCGAGGGCAAGAACGTCTTCTACTGGTTCCAGAACCACAAGGCACGGCAGCGCCATCGCCAGAAGCAGGACAGCTTCGCCTACTTCACCACGCTCCTCCGCCGGCCCCCGCCGCTGCCCGTGCTCCCCATGCAGCCCGCGCCGCCGTACCTTCACGGCCGCGTCCCGTCCCCGTCCCCGTCTCCGGCGCCGGCGCCGACCGCGATCGCGATGCCGCCGCCACCGCCACCGCCGTCGCCCGCTGCATGCAACAACAACAACAACAACAACAACAACGGCGGCGCGCGTGGTACGTGTACTATCATCACCTCATGATTGGTCTCTGTACTGTCTTTCTTATTTTACCAGTAGCACAGCTAGCGTCGATCGTCTTCCATTCCATTCCATCCATATCGTCGATTGTTTTCGTAGCTTTTGCGCGTAGAGTATCGAAGGATAGCATTGAAGGCTTACCATTCCACTCCGGCCGATTCATGGCTTCCACGCGTGTGCGTGCGATAGTCAACGCTGACGTGGTGTCGTTTGCAGTGCTCACTGCTGCATATAATGCTTGCGCCAATAGCCGTCTTTTTTCTTGGCTGTTTCCTTGTCAAAGGTTTCTTTTGTGAGCGAGCGTGCGTGTGGGTTGCAGGACTACCGGGCAATTGACGTGCATGGTCATCCGTGGGCCCACTGGTGCAGGGACACGAGGCCAACATGGTCGTCGTAGAGCACTGGCCACACTAGCAGTAAAGTCCACTCTGTTTGTGCTGATCCACGGCGCATGCGTGCGTTGCATGCACACGCCTGCTACTTGTGCTCACAATAATATGTGCGTGTGCATTGTGCATGACCTGCTGCCTGTACTGTGTGCTCATAGACTGCTGACACCTCACAGTGTTACCGCTTCCTTTTTTCTCGTCCGCCTGGTGTGGCACCGTAGTAGGGCCTGTCCCTTGTTTTCCATCTTCAGCAGCACTGTGCACTGTGGTAGCGAAGCGAACCCTCGTAGTCATGGTCACACGATTTTTAACGCTGCCGGCCTGCCTATGGTTGTTGCTGCTGCCGCTACCCTTTTGTAGCTCCTGTCCCTCGTGCATGCATGCTTTGCTTTGCCCCAGGTTTGAAGGAATTGAAGGCCATGCCTGCAGCCTTCGGAGCTCAGGCTACAGGCTGCCACCGAAATGGCCAGACACATCATTCCTCAGCCTGCTTCTTTTTCCCATTGTCCATTCAATGCCTGTCAGCCGACCCTTATCGTAATGACGAGCAAACATTTCCCCGTAAAAAAATGATCGTGTACGTTTGGTTGCGTCTAGTCTGCTCATCACTTCGTCTTGTTGTAGGTAGTATTAGGGCACTCCCAATACAAGACTCTATCACAGAGTCCAAGATAATTAATTACATATTATTTATGGTATTTTACTGATATGGCAGTATATTTATTGAAAAAGAGGTAGAAAAAAATAAGACTCCAAGTCTTATTTAGACTCCAAGTCCATATTGTTCGAGGTAATAAATAACTTTAGACTCCATGATAGAGTCTGCATTGTGAGTGCCCTTAGTAGCATTAAATTCTTTGCAGATACGCAGGCTGGTAAGGCCCGTTTCCCATCTAAATTTTTTTCGTCCATCTAATCGAATCTTTGGACACATGCATAGAACATTAAATGTACATAAAAAATAAACTAATTACACAGTTTGATTGAGAAACGTGAGACGAATCTTTTAAGCCTAGTTACTCCATGATTTGCCTTAAGTGCTATAGTAACTCACATGTGCTAATGATACATTAATTATACTTAATAGATTTGTGTTGTAGTTTCCTGACGAGCTATGTAATTTGTTTTTTATTAGTTTTTAAAAACCCCTCCCGACATCCTTCCGACACATCCGATGTGACACCTAAAAAATTTTTATCTCCAATCTAAACAGGCCTAAATCTCTTCCATTGAAAGTGTTCATCTCGTCGGTTCGCACAACCATCATCAGAGATGCATGGCAGTAATGAATTAGATCCTTCTTTTTAGGAGAAGTTTTACCATGCCTAGCATGCCGACTTATTTCGTTTAGCTCGCTATGTGCTATGCTTGACATCGATTAATATGATCGCTAACTTGGAGTCAAATGGATAACCATACGTTCCCTGCAGTGATGTACAGGAATGCATTCTACATGCCTGCGCCGCAGGCGCCCCCTGCAAATGCTGCCTACTACTACCCGCCACCGCAGCAGCAGGTGACAGTCATGTACCAGTACCCGAGAATGGAGCTCGGCCAGGACAAGATGATGATGACCACAGCCGCGGCGCAGCAGTACCCGGCCGTCATGTTCCAGCAGGCCGGCGCCGCAGCTACCAATGGCGCCGGACCAGCGGAACGCGTCGGCCCCAGGCGCGAGACGCTCGAGCTGTTCCCGCTCAAGCCCACCTTCGTGCTGCGGCGCGACAAGGGGCGCGCTGGCGGTGGCAGCGCCTCCGCCCTGACGTCGGCGTCGACGGCGACGGCATCCGCTTCCGCCTCCGAGGAGTCGGAGGGCCTGGAGAGCGGCAACTGCAACGGCGAGGAGCAGGAGGCGCCCGCGCTGCCGTTCTATGACTTCTTCGGTCTCCAGTCCGGCGGCCGCTGATGAGATCGATCAGGCGGAGCGAGCGAGTGAGGAAAGCTGAACGCGCCAGACGTTCATGCGATCTCACTTGAGTCGATGGACCCGTTGGCGGTTGCCTTTTGCTGAGTCATTGGTGTGCTTCATCAACTCGAAGCCTATGCCGAACCAATGCAAAACTGTTTACATTGTTAAGTTTTCGCACCGATCTGTAGCAACAATGTAGTGGTTCTTTAAAATGCTACTAGTAGGTGCCTTTTCATTCCATCCTTGTTGATCATTTTTCTTCGCATGTTCGGTTCTACTCATGGATGATTGTTAGTAATAGCCAGAGTAATTAAGTTGCTATCGACATTCCTTCTATATAGCGCTATATTTGCTTCTGTATCTATGCACTACTCGGATCGACCAGTAGTACTTTTTTCTGTAGGAGGGATGATTTCATTCATTCAAACCTATAAGGAGTACAAGTTACATAAAAAGAGCTTCATAAAAAGAAATTATGTTGGTGCTGTCATAGGTCCTATCCATCAACATCTGTTGTCTTCTTCCTCTCCGATCGTCAATGCCATGCTAGGTCGAAGGAACCGGAGTTGACTCATCCACAAGGTATGGCCACTAAAGGCCATTATAGTTTTTGAAGCCACAACGTGTGCCAGGGAGACACATTGAGGCTACTTAAAACAAGGCAACATCGCCACAAGGGTAGAAGAAACCCTTTCCTTCTGAGGAAGTTAATTTGAGTGACGGCACTACCGAGTACCAACTAGACAGAACCAGTAGATGGGAGAAGGACCTCAACCAAGTGAGGAGATGAAACACCACCCTCTCCATCATTAGAGGAAGCAAAACATACCTCATTGTTGCGTCTTTGGAGAACACCCTAGATGTTGCATCCTCACCATAGAAGTAAAGAAACCATAAATCTCATTAGAATGCAACACCTGCATTGTCTTTTTTTGAGGAACCATAAAAAGCCTCGTGCAAGAGAATCATTAGGTATGTATTAATAGAGAAGAAGCAACATACAACAAAATACACTAAAAAAACCATCCACACAACAAAAGCAACAACACGACAACCACCATAAAAAACTGACCACAAAGCTACCAAAACAAGGGATGAGCAAAAGCCACCTTGCACGCTGTAGCGAATAGGAAAAGAGTTTGGGTATGATGAAGGTCTCTACGACGATGCCTCCGAAGAGGAAACGACATCCATAGATGTTGCCAAACACTAATAAGGGACCAAGGTTTTTCAACCTAAAACCCTAAGTAGGAGACCTCACGACAATGCCTCCGACAAACACCTTCATTGTCATGGGCAAAGCTAACCCTAACTGACATAACCACGTTCACCTATGCAACCCAAATTGACCCGTTATTTTTTTTACAGGACAAGTGCAGGACTGATTTTCAATAATAAGTTAGATCACAACAATACTAATTCATTTTATTTGTGCAAGGCGAAGATTCAATCACTTAGCCGACATTAAGAAGTTATTGGTGCCTTGTTGAATTGAAATAAAGAATATCCATCTTTGATGATTTTGTTGGCATCCAACTATTCTCAAATTGGTTTATTCAAGAATTCGAAATATCCTAATGCGGTAAAAGAATCGAATCCTAGAATTCCTATTTGAGATATTTTTAGGCTCTTAGGCGTTATTATATCTAGTATATCAATTTTTTTATATTACTATTTATTAGTGCATAATAAGATCTTGTAAAAAAAACGTGTTCCTTGACAATTTGAAACAAACCTTCCAAGTACTTCAAGGATTTAAATACTCTTTAATAGATGAAAATAAAGGATTTCAAATTTTGATAGTAACATCATGTTGGAGCCATTCCATTTGAATTGACACTTTCTCTGTCTATTTAAATCACACACAAAAAAACTGGTCTGTCCCATCATTTATGCGCAAGGCATCAGAATCGCGAAGCGATTTCAAGCCCATATTTGTGGTGGGCTAACTTCTCCAGCAGTCCAGTAAGGTTTCAGCCCACTAAAGAAAGCCATAGGCCGGCAAAACCAGGCACCAGCTTCACACTTATCGGCCCGGTCCTGCATTCCAAGTTAAATTTCGCGTTTCCCAGCCCGCGTCCTGGCTGATAAGCCATTTCGCAGCGGTGCAACGATATGAACCGGTAACTGGTTGTGCTTTGAAATGTCTAATCGTTCTTTAGCTGTGATATTAAAAGATTAAAATTTCCTATAAAAAAGATTAAAATTTGCTAGTAGTACACGAAGGGTGATCGATAGACTGAACTAGCGCACTACTTTGCAGCCGAGTATAATTCGTTCCGGAGCCAGAAGATTCTGCACTGCGCGACGATGAACCTGTGAGTCTGCTACGTACTGGACTCCCCAAGAGGCAGATTGGCTCACCAAGGTGAAGCTTGGCCTCAAGCGGTTCCATGGGACACAATGCAAAAACACGAAACGTAACAAACCACTTACACGCGGATATCTTAAAATAGAGGCGGTTAAAAGCTCGATCTTTGCAACCACGAGAATTTGTGGCCACAAACATAACAATGCCATGATTACAAGCACTAGTATTTGTGCCAAAAAAAAGGAGGAACTACTTGATTTTTAGTTAGATGCTAATGAACGGCGAATTATTTTTAGTGCATCGCTAAATGAAAAGGGTATTAATGCAGATACTCTGTAGATGGCATAGTACAGCAAATGGGGGAGTACGACATTACACTAACAGCAGATGCAGGAAAGGGTTTCGTTCATCTATTTCTTAAGCATATCTTTTCAGAGCGTGCAGGGTTCCATACTTGGCGTGTCCTTCTGCATCTACTTCTCACATGAAAAAAGCAAGGCACCAACCTCTAATTGAACGCGTCGTCGCAAGAGTTGTTGATGGCATCCATCGCCCTGCCTGCAGTTGTTAGCAATTTAGCATCATCACGTGTTTGTCGTTGGTTTGGAGGTCATGTCCAGATAAAATAAAACCAAAAGAGCAAAGACTAGGCTTCATTGCGGTCATGGATCTGTCAAACAGCTAGAGGAGGCTGCATAGCTTTTGTGGACGGCGATGGGAACCTAACCATCCGTAATTTCTGCCCCGGACACGCACGCTCAAGCGTGCTAATTGCTAAACCAAGCCAGAGCAGAAAGATCACGGGTTTGTCTTCTGAAAGATTGAAAGTGCATCATGTCATTTTATTTATTCTTCAGCCTCTGTCAGGTGATCTTGGAAGTGCCATGAAATCAGGCCTGTGCTTTTGGGGAAACAAACAAGCTGCGGAGTTGAAGTCAGGTGGTTTGTGCTTTTCCAGGACCAGGAGATATATTGGACTAAAATCTCGCATCAAGATCAAGCTAGATGAGTGCAACTTCCTTTTTTCTTGCCATTTTCTTTTTTGCTACTGCATAACAGCAATTTTATTTCTCGACGATTTTATACAGGGTAGGGAGTTTACATGGATCTCGTTAGATCCATGGGACCAGTGGACAGGTGGCCATCAGCCTCACAAAAGTAGCACCAGAGATTCCTTCAGATCTCCATCATTTCTGGAGCTTTTCCACGCTAGGGTGCTCCTTAATCATGTTACTATTATAAAAACTAATTCTGACTCCAATTTGTACGAAAGATATTGTATCTTTTGTGCAATTCGATGCTGCAATATTCTTCTGGTTCGGTTCTTATACTAAGGGTTTGTTTGGATCAATTGGACTTGCTGTTAGTCTAACTAAAGTTTAGTCATATGGACTACTGAGAGGCACAAACAACTAGTCTAGCTACTAGCTGGAAACGGATATATGCAGGTGACTAAGTTTAATTCAGTGATCCAAACAGACCTTAAGTAATAGCTGCTGGAAACGGAAACGACTGTACTCATCCTTGAGTAGTCTGCAGTAAGTACAGTCAGTCCTTGTGTTCACCATAGTGCAAGCATATCAGAAAGACAGAAACTAGTACCACCACCAAAAGTCCAGTCTTTTATCAAGAGAAAAAGTAGAAAAACAACAGCAGAATAGACGTTCAGATACTACAGTAGGGGAGCTCATCTCAAACCAGAACCCTATCAGATCGAAAGGGTGTGGTTATTGTACACCATTATTGCAGCCTAGGATAGGAATAGCCAGTATCAGATTCAGAAGCTGTTCTGATATGCAGCACCTGAATGATGCGGATTGTAGCAAAGCAAGCACGATGGCGCCCTGAAATGGGAGGTGCTGTGCAAACGAATCTCCTTTTCTCTCCCTCCTCCTCCATGGACACAACTGTGCAACGTCCACCCCAATAATTCACGTATAAAAAAACTATGGTGAAAGATGGAGCGTGATGGCAACAAGACTTGTTGGCTGGCCGTTCGTTTCCAATTTGGAAGTACGTGCGTTTCAGTGTCACCTTTTCCTCCCGCCAAATCGTGTGGCATTTTAGCTCCACCCTCCTCGTTTGTTCTCAAGCGTGCTGTGTGCCTGCTACTGCTAGGCTGCTATCGATATATACTAGTAGTCCTTATGCAGCATGATTGGGATATACTCTATTCTTTTGGGAGGAAATAAAAAAGAAAAGGGCTATACATGGGATCGGGTCACATGGAATCTGATGCTGCTCGCGTCAACCGAGCCCACGGTATCTGAAAAACATCGCGGCAACGGCAATTGGCAAAGATTGGTCAGTGTAAGTGACGTTGTCTTTCGTGCTGCACACACCGGCGCTCTGAAACCGTTCCAAATGCTGACAAACCGCAAGTGTGCAGCTGCCATCTGCACTGAAACAAACAAAACTGAAAACCTATCGCTAGTCTAGGCGTCTTCCACCAGATCTGCACCGAAGGGAGCGCAGAAAAACATGGGGGGCAGACCACGGCGCCCCGCTCGTATCCGGGGGAGATCGCTTCTGAAGCTTCCATGCAGCTTGCAGCAGGACACATCACGCTCGCACTGCACAGCTAGCGCTCGGTGCGCCTTGCTTGCCCCCCCTCTACTCGATCTACTCGCCAAGGGCAGGCAGGCACTGACAAATCCTGAAATCCACCGCCACCACCAACAATAATGGAGCGAGGCTGTCACTATAATACTCGCCTCGCCAACAGAGATCGCGCGGCGAAAGTTCAGCGACGAAGAAAAGAACAGGTGCGGTCGCAGCGGGGGCCGCCGGCCGGGGAGCCAGCGATTTGCTCGCGCTTTCGCTTTCGCTTTCGCACTGCCTGCGCGCGCCGCTTTTCGGCAAACATATATTTTGGGTTTGGTTGGAGGCGTGTGTAGCTCAGTGGGGGCTGAAAAACCATGGGCAATTCTGCAATTGTGTGTGCGGCTGAAATGGAGAGAAAGCGTCTCGATCGTGCACCAGTAGTCGCCTTTGTTTCTTGGGCAAGCACAACACAGGGCGAGCACGGATGATTCTTTGGCAGTTGCGTGTCGAGACGAGGGACTCGCGATCGCCGATCGCTTGAGAGGAGAGCTGGCCGGCTGGTTGTTCGTTGGTGGCTCGACACGTTCAAGCGGGTGCCACTCGCCACCAGTTTGGCCTTCGGCTTTCTCCGCTTCATCTGAGAGCAGCGTGCCGTCCACTCGCACGGAGCCAAGAATCTCGAGGCATGCCGCTGTAAACAAGAGCAAGGTGACAATTTTGTATGGGCGATCGAGCTCCTGCTCCGTTTTCTACTGCTGACTGCCGCCCGAGTCTTAGACACCAATTCGAGCCATTACCGAGTACTTTACACATCGGCAACGTGGTAAGCACTCGGACAAAGTCGTAGAGACTCCGATCCCCTCGCTTAGATCCGCCGTTCTCCGATATTCACGGCCTGTTTGGCAAGGTTTTTCTCCAGCTTCGACTCTAATCTCTAGAGGAATTCTGTCAAATATTTTTCTAAAAAAACTGTGTTTAAGTAAACAAACACCCCCTCAGTTTGCAGTTGTTAATGAGTAGTAGTATTGACTACGTACAACGCTATTTCGTGCTACGTCTGTACAAGACAAGTTGTTCACAAACCTGTAAATGACTTAATTTTAAAGGGTTATTTTACATCCACATCCGTCAAAATGATAATTATCTTTTAATAAACAGTGAAAAGTCACAAGAATCGGTTTTAACCCTTAACTAATTAATTTCTCTTATAATATATTATCATTTGCTAAGGGATCAATACCACCTCAAAAGCACTTTGAATATAAACCAATTGGTGTTATATTTATATGTAAATGACTAATCGTTGGTCAAAGTTTGTAAAAATTAAGTTTTTAGTTTCCTTGTATAAAATACACCTGCGATTTGTGATGGAGGGGTTACTATATTACTATATATCTGCAAGCTATTGTATTATTTATTATTGTATATATAAAAATAATTTATATGGGCAAACCAGCTAGCAACCAGGATGTTGCGCAACTGTTGCCACGCTGTTAGTGGTGGTCCTCTCTTTTTTTTTTTGCTCCTGTTCAACATGATAATTACTGTTTAAGGCAGTAGTGGTTGTTTGTTTCCATGCAGTATCAGTGGAGTGGAGGCATGATTTTCCCCTTGGCAGTTACTCCCTCCACCTCAATTTGAAATTGTGTGCTGCTTTAGTTTTATCTTAATAAATCGAACTGTCTAGCTATAATAAAATTTATAAAAAATATATTCATATCTACATAATCAGTAAATACACAATCAAAATATATTTCATGCGGTATGTAATAGGATATTTTAGATGTTTGTTTATTTTTCTATAAACTTACTTAGAGTTAGAGAAGTTTGATTTAGAAAAAAGACAAAAAAAGATTTACAATATCTAATAGGTGGAGTAGTAAAAGAACATGCCTCCAACCACTACACTGGACTCCTATAAGGGTAGACTGAGGTCGATTATTTCTAAGCCAGAGCATCCATAATGCGGTCAATTATGAGCTTAAAATAATGCTAACAACCTGCGTGGGTGATGACCTCATTCACAGTACTTCTCCCAATCCTGATTGAACGAGCAAAAACTCGAAAAGGACCATCAAATCTCATTTGTTCAAGTTAGTGTTCTTAGTCTTTTTTAGCCATGATAATTGAGAAGACTAAAACGATCCAGCCATATCGTCACACTCAAGGACTAATAATTCACTAAACTTGAGATGACATGTGTAATATTTTAAGAAGGTGCATGATTCTTAATTAGCCCTCCACAGAAAACAAAAAACATCAGAGAACAAATGCCGTCATTATTCAGTAGAAATTAATACTAGCAAGTGACTGGGTACCAAGCAAATTCGAAGTGATCATTTCATGACGTGACACCGGTTTCTATCTTACTGTGACACTGATTTCTATCTTACCTAGTAAGATGTACTCCTTCTATCCCAAAATAAGTGTCGTTATACAAAAGATTAACAATGTTTGTATATCTTCAAAATATAATAAAAATATATTAATTAATTAATTTAATGACAAATATTATGTATCATAAATATTAATAAGCTTTTATATATATTTAGTTAAAGTTAGAAACGTTTGAACTCTTGAGGAGTGAGAATAACGTTTATTTTAGGATGGAAGGAGTACACATCAATCTTTGTATGTTTGGAATGGAACACGTCGCCATCCAATCCAAGTGTCATGTTTGCCATCATGTCCCAGTTAATCCACCGCTAATCGAGATGATAAACAAGCGCGTCCTTGGAAACTTAGGAGACCAGTAATGTAACCCAAAGTGGCATAAGTTAATACTTGTGTTGTTGCACGCTGGTTCAAGGCCCCACCACTGCCATTTTTTTCTACCTACTCCCATGATAAGAGAGGAGGGCGATAGGTGGCTTTAGCTTTTCTCTGCTTGATAAATAAATCAGTAACGTGCAGCGCTGGCTAAAGAGATAAGAGGAGGACCATACCGGGGACAACTCAAAGCTGAACGCTTCTCTCCCACAGCCACACTGTTTTCACACTTTGTTGTATATATATGGGTGTATATGCTTGACGTTGATAGGTCTCACATCTCAACGATCGAGCAATAGGGCATAGTATCGTTAATTTTCTTTTCCTTATTTGAAAGATGGCTTATATTGTACTATAGTTTTCTGGCTGTGAATCTTTACTTTGGATGCAGTCTAGGAGCTATATATACGGCATGTTTGAATCAGCTAGAAAATATATTTTATGAAGACGAGCTAAAACATGTCGCTCATCCAAACAGGCCATACTATTGTGCACTAATAGTTATCCAGCATAATTCTAAAAATAATAATAATAATAATCCAACAATCTTTAGATATTGTAATATTTTGTCACTATTCAACATTTTTTATTATATATATAGGCCTTGTTTAGTTCCAAAACTTTTGGCAAAATATGAATAGTACCAATTTTGTTTGTATTTGACAAATATTGTCCAATCATGGACTAACTAGGCTCAAAAGATTCATCTCGTCAATTTCGATCAAACTGTGTAATTAGTTTTTATTTTCGTCTATATTTAATACTTCATGCATACATCTAAAGATTCGATGTGACGGAAAATCTGAAAAGTTTTGCAAAATTTTTTGGGAAGTAAACAAGGCCATAGTCATAAGTCATATCTTTATAAATCTGCAAGTGATAGGTCCGTAGTTGACGCTCAAACCAGCTCCATCTATGGGCTTTGCACATACGGAGTAGGTTGCAATGTAAACATGGCCACTGATCACATGAAACACAAATGTCCTTATCATGGACTGAATAATTGCCTCATCACGAAACCTTATCGAATCCAGGAATATGGTTATAGTACACAATTATTGCAGGACACTGCTACTACTACAGAATCAACATCACCGCCAACTCAAAAACTCTTATCACTATCGATTTCACATGTAGAGGGTGAAGCTCATTTTCATTAGCCTCGATTTCAAACCAATGGTAAAGACCAATTCTTTTATAAAAAATTACCCGATAGCTTCACCAAAATGATTCTGAATTTCAAGAATTTTAGAATTTATCTTTTTTCTTTCTTTCCAAAAGATGCGTCTAGAGATGATTCACGTTGTTAGTGTCTCTAATTAGTAATACGAAAGATTGCTGGTCCAAATTTATTATGTTTGACTCATATTTTGAAATGCAGGGAGTAGCATTTACCATATTTGGGCATTTTTACTCTTCTAGCTTCAACATTGTAACCTCTCGTTTGCATATATCATCATTTATTCGCCTGGTGTTCAGACCACAAGCTCTGCCAGAAGCTGTTTGGACATACAAATTTCTATTCTGTCGCTGCTTTGAAAATCGAATCAGACGCGGACAAATTATAAGTGCAGCTTGCCAAAAAAAACTGAAAGCCTGTCATCGCCTTGCCCTGGCATCAGGCCTTATTTAGTTCATGAAAGAAAAGTTTTTAAGGTACGGTAACATATTTATAAGTATTATAATTAATATTCAATTATAGATTAATTAAGTTTAAAAGATTCATTTTATAAAATATATAAAAACTATATAATAATTTTTTTATCTATAATTATTAATTAATGTTCTATACATGTGCCAAATATTTGATGAGATAAGATAAAAATTCTTTAGATGAGGACTAAAGAAGGCCTCACTCGTACCAGATATTGCAATTGGGCACTTAGAAAACAAAGCATGCCGGGTCAGAGAGATACACACATGTGGGCGCCACGCACGTATCCGGGGAGCTCCTATTCAGCTGCAGTACACATCACGGTCGCACTGCCGCTCGGTGCCCTGCATCAGCATCTGCAGGCATGCATCCCAGGCAGTGACAAAAAAATCATTCCCAATGACGCAATAAACAGCGTCTTGTTGGTTTAGGCCTTGTTTAGTTCTTAAAAAATTTTACAAAATTTTTCAGATTTTCTGTCACATCAAATTTTTAGACACATGCATGAAGTATTAAATATAGACGGAAATAAAAACTAATTGCACAGTTTGGTCGGAATTGACGAGACGAATCTTTTGAGTCTAGTTAGTACATAATTATACATTTGTCAAATACAAACGAAAGTGGTACTATTCTTATTTTGCAAAAAAATTTGGAACTAAACAAGGCCTAGCAAAAAAAATACTAAATGGCTGGTAGATTCAACTGATAAGCTAAAGCAAAAAGGTTGGACTATGACTCTGTTCACTTATCTTATAAGCTATATTTTTTTGTCAACCAACAATATTTTTCTCTCATAATAAATCAACAAACAATATTTTCAATTATAGCTTTTCAGCGAAAAACCATAGCTAAAAGTATTGTTTTTGATTTATTATTAGAGAAAAACATTGCTTGCTGACACAAAAAATGTACGGCTTCTAAGGCCTTGTTTAGTTCCAAAATTCTTTTAGAAAATGAGCACTTTTGTTTATATGTGATAAATATTGTCTAATTATAGATTAACTAGGCTCAAAAGATTCATCTCACGAATTACAGGTAAACTGTTTAATTAATTTTTGTTTTCGTCTATATTTAATACTTTATGCATGTATCTAAAGATTCGATGTGATAAAGAATTTTAAAAAATTTTAGGTTTTGGTGAGAAACTAAACAAGGCCTAAAGATATACTACTACTGTATACTTTGTCTTGGCAACAGAGCGAGGTGGGGGCGATAGAGTCTGAAGAAAAGAGTCTGGAGAAAAAAAAAAACACGCGGCCGCGCACTCCGCTGTCCTCGTCTGGTTGCCGCCGGACTTGCCTTCGTCGTGCGGCGACCGGCGATCTGTTTGGACACTGGAGAGCAGGAACGAGAACGAGCTGCTGTGTTGGCGCATCGGACATGGGAGCCGGAGCCCGGAGGGGAGACTATTGCTGCTTTTCCCTTTCTCTTTTTGTGCTTGGGCGCTTTTCCGGCAATCATTTTGGCTTTTTATGGGCATACGGCTGGCATGACATGTGTGAATTTTTCCATGTCGCCGTGTGTGATTCATTCTCGCCCTGGTTCGTCTTTTTTTTTTTTTTGTCATTCGATGAATTGTCTCGCCATTTCACGTGTGGCGATCTTGCTAGCCCAAATGCGTCTTTGCTTCTGCGTCTTGAGTCTATAGAATGATTTTCTTCGCGTGTAGTAGAGAGGAGCAAGCCAAGAAGAGAGCATTATTTTGTTTTAAAAAATGTTCCGTGTTGAAGCGAGCATACAGTTTCTTCACCGAGTGCTCATGAGTCATGGGCATTATAAGCTATGTTAGCTTTTCAGTTGAAAAAACATGCGCAGTTTCTTCCGTCACGTTCGTCATGGGCGAGCAAAGGTTCATCTGAACTAGACTGCGAGCACCAATATAATCCACCATGTTCGTCTGCTGACTGCTTGATCTAGTATATACTCCGACCAACCAAAAGTCATCTAGCGCAACAAGACTTCCACGTTGTCCTCGCTGTAGCACATGCTAAATTACCGTCGGTGCTAGTACGTGGTGGTGGTAATAAGTTTCCTTGCATCGTCACTGGCCGGGCGGAGGTAACTTTTCTCTTCTAGTGCTTAGAAAAGCATGCCTCCAATCCAACAACTGGATCAGAGAGACGACCTAGATGGCTACGCGGCGATATTCTTTTCTACAAGTGCCAGCATATATAATACCCTCAATAATTATGAGCGAAAAACAATACTAGCTGTTTCATCAAAGGAATTAGCTACATGGAGGGAGAAAGTGTTTTGAATATATACTATCGTAGTCCTAGGCATGATAATTGAGCTGACTGCTTGCGATGTAGCCCCGGTCGCACGATAAGCCATCCAATCATATTGTGGCACATAGGAGCTAATAATTCACCCAACTTTTTTGATAGCAAATAATTCACACAACTTTGAGAACGACTACCACACGGATGAAAGGAACAGAGACCAGTACAGAAGGAAGGCTTGCTACGTTATTCCTATAGTCCTATTCACCAAGAAAAATAATCTTATAGGCGTGATAAATTTCCTATATTTTTTGTGGTACAATCTACACATTAACTTGATACAGATGTTTGTATTTTTATGGATTTATCTTAGAATTTAATGTTGTTGTTCTTTTAGTTATAGATGACGTGTTCACTAATATCGAGACATCTATGGTGGATTAATGAACCTCAAGATCCGTTGGTTGGCCTCGGTCATTAAGGGATGCTCATGGAGGTTGTGTGTGTATGTTCATATGAGCGAGTGTGTCTATATATACGAATGTAAATGTCTGTACTATGATTCAAAAAAGACATCCAATATCCTTTGTGCTTTCTCCTCCCTTTGTTTGTGTTTCATCAAGCATTAGACATGTTCTTTTGTGTACCTAGCTCAACAATGTATTACCTCCACCCATCTCTAGCGATCTTTCTACTGATGGATGTCTTACCACCTCGTTCCACTGACTCATTCACGCTGTATTTGGCATGGCTCTAAATGGCTCCATCACCTTGCTATATCGTGCGGAGGAGCTGGTGAAGCACAAAATAGTAGCTTCACTGAATTCAAGTTCATTTTGATATGAGAGAAAAATGGCTTATTATTGCAGTGCATGGAGGAGGCAGAAGCGGAGCCACTGAAGCTCTACTGTCGAGAATCATAAGTCTTCCACCATCCCCACCCCCACCTCCACACACACCAACCCGATCAACCAACAACAATTGTCCATTCTTGTTGTCCACTTGTCGTGCCTGGCTGGTCAAATGTCCTCCAAATTTTTCTATAAAAACCTGTGTGGTCAACATCCTTCTTGGCAATGCCACCTCCCCTAATCAATTAGGAATAATCCTTCAATTGAGAACATTGTCAATTTTAAGCACACAATCTATATCTACAGGAAGAGTGCAGATACATAATAGAAATAGTTAACTATAAACCTCAAGAAAACTTCATATGGTCAGTGCCAATGCGCCTTGGTAAGCACCTATTATTATTTTTAAGCCAGGATTTGGAATGGAAACCATCGCCATCCAAGTGCCATGGTTGTGAGATAAAAACAAAGGGTGCTTATTATATTGAATCTTATTGGGAGAGCGACAACGAGATCCGACGAAGTACCATACTTTAATTGTCTTGTTGGCTAGGTCAAGGCTCACCAGGTTGTATACTGCATGCATTGCCAATTTGCTATTCTTGGTGTACCAACCACCATGATAAGAGCGGAGAAGGCAGGCGATAGGTTGCTTTAGTTTTTTTTTCTCGGTTTGATAAAGAAACCAACTGCAAATGCCAACTGACAAGTCAAATATGAACGCTTCCTTTTGGTACACTATTTTCAATCTTAGGCACGAGTATGTGACTAAAAGAGACTCGACAATCGAGCAACATTTTTTTCCCTTTGTTATTTTATTTTACGTTTACATAAGATGGTTTCCTTTTATATATAGCTGAATGATGGTTTGAAACATACTACCTGTTTAGATCCTTGGACTAAAATTTAGTCATGGGTTACTACCGAAACCTTGGGCTGTGATGCACATGAAACTATGAGCCTATCATGCACTTATATATAATACTAAAGCGGGGTCATGATAAGTGATTATCCTAGCTGGGTCCGTCATGGGGTTTTGTCGATATGAGAATCTAGTTTTGTTGTCACCATCCCCGTGTCTGGAAGTAACACACGGCGTGGTCCGCACCAAAGAATCGAAACGCTGGCTGGTCAGCGGGCGCCGGGCGGTGAGGTTGAAAACAGGGACACCCGGACACGACACGAACACGATGGATCACTGAGTATCGCTAGTTGCTGCGAGACCGGTCACAATTCCTTCGTGGATCTCTCATGGTCTAAAATTCTGGATGCCTAAACTTTCCGTTCGAGTCAAGAAAAAAAAATTATAGACCAATTTCTGTTACAGTATATCTTTTTTTTTCTCCGGTTAAGAGAAATACCCAGCAAAGAGGTGCAGAAACGGTTTAGACACGTGCCTAAAACACACAGTTGAGAAGGACATATTTCCACCGACCCTGCTGCTAACGAGTGCAGGCAACGGAAATGCGTGTGTGCGTCGGGATTCCAGAAAAGACGTGCCGTCGCTCGCAGCGCCGATTCCACATGATCCGATCGAGGGCGCGCCTGCCGGGTAGACGAACGAGATAGGAGCACGCAGCTTGGCCACGGCCAGAGCCAGACGGCCACCGCGGCAGACCGCCAGAAAGTGACGGCCTGACGGGCCGCGACTGGAATCACACGCATAGCTTTTGCTCAAAGCCCTCAAAGCGACGCGAGGGCAGGCAGCGGGAGACCAGTATCGCGCGCCTGGCCCACGAAATAGAAGCTGAGGGAAAGGAGAGGAGCACAGCGCCGGTGCGGAGGGCCAAGCCAGCCACAGAGCCACTCGCACCGTGTCGTTCCCCAAAAAAAAAAAAAAAACCCCCAACAACCTGGAAAAAAAAACACACAAACATTAAAAAAAAAATAAAAAACCAAAAATAAATATAATAAAAAAAAAAAAA
>Ga0182004_10001253_pt1 | contig 18196 bp, 14 predicted proteins | sample Sormic07211540_1_FD_120479 | JGI IMG/M metagenome (GOLD analysis project Ga0182004, IMG submission 120479) | Endophyte microbial communities from Sorghum bicolor roots, Mead, Nebraska, USA - 072115-40_1 MetaG | ecosystem: Host-associated > Plants > Roots > Unclassified | place: USA: Nebraska...
AGAGGTTGAGAAATTCGAGGAACCTGCAGGAGAATCGGGCTGAGGTTGTTTAGGTTTGGCGGCTGATTACCAAATTGGGAGAAGTAATTGCGGAAAGGCGTCATTACTGAACAGAATTTCGGAGCATTAATGATTTTATACTCCGAAATTGGGGGGCATGTGTTGACACCGTTTTCAGACACGTGTCTTTGAATACGCACTTGGAGTTAATAAAGTGAAGATCGGCAGATGGGGTGATGGTGACCAGTCTACAGGAGAGTTACCGATGGAGGTTGGTGCCGATGGAAGAACGACGGAATATGACTGAGTCCAGGAAGTAGTAACGGGATCGTACCGATGACTAGCACTGATGCTTGCTGATGATGGTGAAAGGCGGTCTGTTGATGGTCGTGGAGGAAGATACAGGGGTTGCCGATTGACTCGTGGCAGTGTACCGATCGGTTACAGAGGATAATTTAATGTTTTCCTTAGTTATTAGGATTCATTTTGTATACGGATTCCGTTTAATTTGGAATTCGAGTTCTAGTTGTGTCTAGTTATAGCTCTTCGGATGGGGTATAAATATAGACCCTAGGGCAATGTAATAAGACATCTATCAATCAATCAAACATAAGTTTTTACCCATATTCCAGCATCTACTTTTTCGACGACTTCGTCATATTTTCCTTTTTACTACGAGTTCTTAGGAATTTGTCGAGTCAAACTCGACGTGTTCTCAAGTTCCGCGTGAGCACCTCTTGGCCGTGACATCTAGGCGCATCGCTATTGTCGGGACCAAAGTGTTCGAGTTACCACCTTTGTCGATTGTAAGGTCAAATCGGTTGGCACGCCTTAACGTTTGAATCGAGTATTAGCCCTTTGTGTTTGCAGATCAGCTTTTGCACCAACACTCACTAAGGAGAATAAAAATAACAACTATAGTGTAGCTAAGTCTCGTAAGGAGGCTTCTGAGGCTAGCTCATCTTAAGCAAGGGGACCTGTGGGCGGGCATTCGTAGTATCGTCCCCCTGCCCTAGGTGTGAGGTTTTGACCTCATCAAAGAAGGAACACGGGACCACTAGCTCAGCAGAAGCCATACAAGGTGGTAGTGACACCAGCAAATGCAAGACCCAATGCAGTGGCTGTCGCCAATGCTATGGTAAGGGGACCATGTTACAACTGCAACAAGATAGGGCATTTGGCTCGGGATTGTCCCTACCCAAAGAAGCATCAACCTACATACCTAGCCCATGTGCATCACACCTCAATGGAGGAAATTCTGAAAGAAGAACTAGTATCTATTAACCAGCATCTATAATTGTTTTGTTTGATTCTAGATCATCACATTCTTTCATAAGTCAAGCATTTGTATAAAAGCATGATCAACCGATTACAGAGTTGGGCTATGGTTATCACATAAGCTCAGTAGGGACCAATATTTTGACTAATCAAATGGTGCATGGGGCAACCTTGGATATAGGGGATCAAAGGTTTTGGGTAAACCTAGTTGTCATGCCACGCTTAGTCTTGGATGTTAAAGTGGGCTGGATGAAAGATGGGTGTAATCATAGATGCTAGAAGGAGGATGCTTTTGCTCAAAGATCCTCAGGGTAATGGCATTTTCTAAGTACTGTTACATAGGCAGTTAGACTTTGCTAGCATCTCTTATGATACGCAAGTCGTTCCCTTGACTCAAATTTCAGTAGTCTGAGTTTCTCAGATGTGTTTCTTGATGAACTACCTAGGCTTCCCCTAGATAGAGAGGTTGAGTTTGCCATTGAATTGGTACCTGGTATGGCACCAATCACTAGGAGATCGTACCCGATGCCACCTAATGAACTTGTTGAATTGAAAACTCAGTTGAAAGAACTGTTTGGTAAGGGTTTTATTCAGCCAAGTTCATCTAAATAGGAATGTCCGGTACTGTTTGTGAAGAAGAAGGACCAATCCTTGTGGATGTGCATGGACTATCGACCTCTCAATGTCATGACGATCAAGAACTAATATCCTTTACCTCATATTGATATTTTGTTCGATCAATTGTCTAAAGCTATATTGTTCTCCGAGATAGATCTGAGATTGGGATATCATCAAATCAAGATTTGACCGTAAGATATACCTAAGACTGCCATTTCTACCAGATACAGGTTGTATGAGTATCTTGTCATGTCTTTTGGGCTAACAAATGCTCCTGTGTACTTTATGTATCTAATGAATTCAGTCTGCATGCTAGAATTGGATAAGTTTGTGGTTGTGTTCATTGATGACATTCTAGTGTACTCAGAGAATGAGCAAGATCATGCTGAACATCTGAGAGTTGTGTTGCACCGACTGCGAGAACATCAATTATATGTAAAGTTCAGTAAGTGAGTTTTGGTTGAAGAAAGTTCTGATTCTTGGACACATTCTTTCGGAATAAGGGATTTCCATGGACCCCACCAAGGTACAGGAGGTCGTGGATTGGAATGCCCCAACTTCTGCCTTGGAAGTTCAAAGTTTTCTTATATTGGTCGGGTATTATCGAAGCTTTATTCCTGACTTCTCCAAGATAGCCAAACCAATGACCAGTTTGCTACAGAAAGATAAGAAATTTGCCTGGAATGAGGAGTGTGAAGTAGCTTTCCGTACCTTGCGAGAGTTACTAACCACTGCTCCTGTTCTAGCGCAACCAAACATCGAGAAACATTTTGATGTGTTTTGTGATGCGTCAAAGAGTGGCTTGGGATGTGTGCTTATGCAAGAAGGGAGGGTTATTGCTTATGCTTCACGTCAGTTGAGGAAGCATGAAATCAATTACCCTACACATGATCTCGAGCTTGTTGTTGTGGTTCATACTTTGAAGATATAGAGGCATTATCTGCTTAGAAACAAATGTCACATCTACACCGATCACAAGAGCCTCAAATATATCTTCACTTAGCCTGAGCTGAATATGAGGCAACGAAGATGGCTAGAGCTAATCAAGGATTACAATCTTGAAGTACACTATCATTTAGGAAAAGCAAATGTAGTGGCAGATGCGTTGAGTCGAAAGACACAATGTCATCTGCTACAACCATTGTTTAAAGATGGTACAGTTTGATGCATCCTGAAGTCCTATGTCACATACAGATCATTGTTCAGTAGAGAGTCAAGTCATAGAAGGACAGAAAATAGACAAGGGTATCTTTCACATCAAGGAAAAGATCAAGGATGACCCGAAAATGCAGTTTCGAGTGGATGAACGTGGTGTGCTGTGGTTCCAAAACCGTTTGGTTGTTCCCAAAAACCGAGAGCTCAAGAACTTAATCATGGATGAGGCACATCTGTCGAATCTTTCCATTCATCCGGGAAGTAGTAAGATGTATCAAGATTTGAGACCTCATTTTTGGTCGACAAAAATGATGAAAGAGATAGCAGCGTATGTGGCTAGGTGTGATACGTGTTGCAGAGTCAAAGCTTTACACTTGAAGCTGGCAGGTTGTTGCAACCACTATCAGTTCCAGCATGGAAATGGGTAAATTTTAATAAGTAGGTTTTTAGAGGTCAAATTGTTTTAATTCTTAGCCATCACGGCTCGTTCAATTGAGCAACAACCTGTTTGTAGATTGAACCATTTTTGTCCTAGTGGAGTTGCCAAAAAATATGTGAACTTTGGTTACACACTAACAAGGACTGGATCGCCCTATAATTTCTCAATCCCAATCACGTCCTGATGTTTTCCATCAAAAGTAAAAAGAATGGATGGGTCGCAAATTAAATACAAATCTCTGACATGTAGGGACACAAAGAAGATAGAAAAGACTAAAACCAATGCTAAACAATACAGTACTTTGAAACAGGACCGATACACATCGGAGCATCAGAAATGGGGGGTCGACTATCCATAGCACGAGGTAATAGACAGGTGGTGCGTAACGATACTTGCGTGCTTCACGGACCATGCTCGAGTTTGATTGTTGCAATATATTTAGGACTGTCACCTTTGTCAATTTGTGCTTCAATCTCGCAACCACCGGACTGGGTTTTTGAAGAATAATCAGAATTAACCAGTTTCACATATATCTCCTCCCATCGTCGTTGGAAGTAGTTGAAGCCGCCACGAGTCTCAACATAAGCCTGCATGTATATGATGTATCCACGCATTCAAAGCAATTCTCTCCGACGAAAAACAGTATAAATAACATAAACTAGTCTCATTTGAGATTTGACTAGGGTACCTTGCGAACAATATATCTCCTAGCGTGAACCACCTCTATAATAATAATAATAAGAGATCTTTTACGGTTAATCTTTTTTTGCGGCAGCAATTAATTAACGATTCTAATAATTAAGGATAGATTAGTACTGTAAAGATTCTCAACTCCGTAACACAATTCAACCAAGGCACGAACTGCTCGTCACCTCCTTGCACCGTGGCACCACTGCCGCCGTCGTGCTGTGCGCTGCCGCATGCATGCGGGCAGCAGTCTCCGCGCTACATCTGCCCAAGATGCAGCCAGAACTAGGGCCTTGCAGGCCCGCGTATCCTACCCCACCGCTCACCGCCTCCTATACAGTCCGTCCAAGCCGCCACCTACATGCAGCACACCGCGCTGCCACTGCCTATGGCTGACTCGCCTTGGCACTTCATGTGTCTTGCCGCTGCAACCTCGAGTGCGGGAGGCCCTGGCTCTGACCCCGCACACGGTCTTATCCGCCAGCGAGATCCCATCGGCCTACCGGCGTGCTCTATTTCTGCGATTTAGGGACAAACACTTCTTTTTATATTTTTAGCGGACAAAGATTTGGGGCACTTTCTCATATTGATATCAAAAGCAGCTCCTTTTTGATTCAGAGAAGATGCTAATTTTTTTATCAGAAGCAGCTTCTGAAACGTTAAAAATACTATGATATCCTTCAACTTTGATTAGAAATTAGTTCTGGGCCCATAGATATTTTGGTTCCGGTCCACAACTTAAGTTCCTCTCATCTGGTTCTTCCTATTTTTAGACCATTAGATCTAATGAAATGAAGGGCTCTCGTTATTTCCAAGCGTAGTATGATTTCTATAATAATAATAATAATAATAATAATAATAATAATAATAATAATACCTATTTTTTAATATTACAATATTATGTTTCTTCACAAATTAAACCCATATGTGGTTGCTGCTTTCATCTAATAACTGAAATGATTAAATAGACACCAGGGGATTAATGTTTTAAAATGTTTCATTAAGTCTATGTCCAAACTGTTGTTATCTGCGAAGCAGATAAATTATGAAGGATTAATAAGTTAATTTACTTGTGGTCACCCTCTTCATTCGCATGTGGTAGATGGTACTCGTTCCATTTCAAATTATAAGATATTTTAATTTTTCTAGGTATATTTGTTGTTTTTATTACATGGTTTCTAGATAGTATATACTCCCTACACTATAAACTATAATTATTTCTAGATACAAATTTTGGCTTTACATAACGAAAACTATATATTTAGAAAAGCCAAAATACCTTATCATTTACCACACTGTTTCTTTGATAATTATTTGGTACGTTTCAAAGTCAACTACTTTTTCTTGCGAAGAGCAATCTTTTGATATATACTGTACTAGTTAGAATTTTGTCAATCTTTTTTATTCATATAAGTATGGAGTAAAGGAGTAACAATAATTAGTCATCCACTGACTAGGACTTGTGTACCTTGTTACGGTAGTAGAAACCCCAGGGGGTACTCCATGCGAGCATGTACTCCTGGAACTGGCCATCTTTCTTCTTGCCGCGGTACACGACGGCTCCCACGGAACCGGAGGGCTCGCCTTGCCTGTGGACATGATGGAAAGCAGCCCACTGTCCGTTGCCGACCTCGGCTGGGTACCCTACTGTGCTGCCGATGTAGCCATACCAGTCGTGGTTGGTGACGTAGCGGAGAGTGTCCCCAGTCGCATTGTAAAATAAACACAGTGTGGACTGCCCATTGCCGTACATAGTCTTAAGGAAGTCCACATACTTGGATGCATTGCCCTTCTTGTCACCATCGGTTATAAGAGACCAGGCCAGCCTTGCTCTGTCTTCCTGTGTCTTGGGTTTGCCCGTGTACCTCGCCATTTCGTCCAGCTTCTTGTTGTCCACTACCTCACCAAAGCAGTTCTCTGCTGCCACCTCAGGCTCCTTCCCTGCTGCCTCTGCTGGTGTCCAGTCACTTTTCTTGTGGGACGGCCCATCATTCTCCTCTTTTGGGAAATATTTGTTCTAGAGAATACTGTACCAAATTAGGATTCTTACAAACCATATTAATACTACTGTCTACCAGTAAAACAATACGAGTTGGTTAAGCATGTATAGAGTACTATAAGAATTCATCGAAAAGTCAGCTATAATACATGTATATATAGCTATGAAAATTTGATAAGTGAGACAGATCAAGAGAGAGACTATCTTTCATTCTATATTTTCTTTTTTTTCATAACTAATTTGAGTGAAAAAGTTTGTCAAATGATGGTATTTTTTTGGTTTTGCAATTGTTTTATATATAATAGTTAAACATGATAAAATAGTTATTACTCTTTAGTTAGCACAGCCACATGGACACATTCCATTTTGCAGTGATCGTACAATGGTACATGGATGTCATTAAAACGATTATATTATATACCTGGAAGTCTCTTGACTGGTATTCAGAAGCCAATGGCATTTTATTCCTACACTTAGCTTCCAGTTCTTCTAATTGGCACACGATATCTTTTATAGCAGGCCTGTCATTTGGGTCATCTTCGGTGCATCTTAATCCTATTTCAACGCATGTCTCCAATCGTTGGATGTCCAGTTCGTGTGATAAGGAACTCGACGTTGCTTTCAGCCTTCCCTTCCATTTGGCACTCACCTGTAAAATTGGTACGTTATAAGTCGTCAGAAAAAGTGGGACATACGTAAAAGAAAAGCAGATTCCCGCTAATAAAAACTATTCCATATATGTAGTTTCGGATATTCATATGGTGGTAAAAATTAGACGAAATTTTGATCACCAGATTACTAATAAAAATATATTTATTTATAATGTTTCTAAAAGACCGTATTGGTGGGTAGTTGATAATGATACGTTACACTCTCTTATCTCCTCGTTTCCACACAAGAATGCACATCCTCTGGATTTTGTAACAAACTACTCCATCATTTCTGAAGCGAAGGTCAGTATAGATCGTTTTAGTATGTACTAAGTGCACATTTATATCATCTCCGATAATTGTAAAAATCAGTTGGTAAATCAATGAGTTTTCTAAGTAGGTAAAAAAAGTTGGGAGCACATTTGTGCAACGGTTTCCAAAATCAACTGGAAGGGGCATGAGAATTAGTGTGAGGATAGAGAGAACTGAGGTGGGAAATTGTCTTTTATTCTCAATCCCTTGTTTGGTTCGTGGAGGAAAATAAGAAAGGGAAATAAAGAGGGAATTCATAACCCCTGTTTGGTGTGAGGGTTTTCGGGGAAAATTAAAAGGTAAATCATGATGGATGGTGATGATCTACTTTTCTTTTATTATGAACACAACTCCCACCCAATTCCCACCCCTCCCCTAGGGAATTGATTTGTGGGGGTTGGCCCAAAAAACTCCTCTTCCCCTTCCCACCAAAACTCCTATTCCCACAAAACAAACAAAAGATTTCTAAACCCCTATCTCTGAACTCACCTGCTTTCAATTACCCCCAACCAAACGAGCTGAATAAGGAATTTCGCATCAGGAATCCTGAACTATTTCCAAATCACCCTAACCACTTTTATTGCATTAGGAACCATGTCCTACTCTTTATTCTGTCCCACACCATTCAACCTCTAGATTGGTCGATCGATATGAGAGCTATAGTTCCACATGACAGAGTCAATTTTCCCAAGTTTGGAAATATTGGGAGTTGATATAGGGACTCATCGGACAACAATATTTTCATTCTTGCCAAAAAATCAAGATTGGGAGTGGGTTTTGGAAACTCTTTGAGATTCTCTTAGCAAGTTTTAGATTCTGATTGAAACATTTTGGATCATTTTGGATCCATATTCTCTTGACTCATTTCTCTAATGAATGAGAATCACTTCGTGTAACCGTTTGGCTTGCTTGATGGATTTAGGTGTTTCTCCATATTAGTATAAAAACAAAGAATAGGTTCCAAGTGATTTTTCATGAATCATTTCTCTCCTTGTGGCATTTGGTAGCGATTCTAGGTGATCCTACTAAGAATCTAATATGTTTCTCGCTGCCAAATGCACCCTAAGCCAAACTATTCTAACTTTGATTAAGGTTAAAAAATATATTAACATCTACTACCTCTATGCCACAAATAGTGGCCTTTAATGTTTTTAAAGGATAGATTAGTGCTCATGGGAAAAACATAAGTACCCCTCATTAATATGGTATTCTACTCTTTCCCATGAGCCATTAATAAAGGTGATTAAGTGCAAATGTATTTAACTCTCTTAGTTCACGAAGCATTGGCATGAACTAGAGGATATAACGCCAGCCTCAGTTAGGGTTTCTAAAATCTCTAGCTTAGTTTTGGTAATTGAGTGCCAACCATGTTGACTAATGCTTTCATTGAATATGATTAGCTAGGGTCCACTTAATGGTGATGAATAAGACATAGGAGGTGATGGAGATGGAGATCATGATCATGTTTACATGTATGCAAGTGATCATCAAATGGAGAGAAGATGAAGCAAAAGCAAGCCACAAGACAAAGGTATATGATAGGGTTTTGCTTTTGCCAATCAAGGTGCAATAGAGTGCATGGTTGAGTTTAGTATAGATAGTCATACTATAATGAGGAAATCTTTAGTTGTAATGGTTATCTAGTGTCAGTAAGAGAAAACGCTTTGCAAAATGTTTGGTAAATGCTAACTCACGTATGCATATACTGAACACTTAGTGGAGTTGGCACATTTGAAAAAGGGGTCAAAAGGAGCTGAATGGGGTGCCTTTGTAGGACTAGATTAGTTCAATAGTTGCTTGCAGATGGCACCAGAGTATAAGCTACATAGAGGCTATCAGTAGTGGCTAGGGTTTGCCAATAGATTAGTTCAATGCTTAACCCTAGGGCTCACTAGACTAAGTGCTAGCACTACTCTAGAGGGGGTACTTTTGTGTTGATTCATCGAATCAGTCCGATGCAAAGAACCAGACCAATCTGTTGGCCTAAAAACCATTTTTAGAACTCTCTAGAACATAGTAGACTAATCTGGTTCTTAGGGTTTGCACACCACTGATCTATGTGTTACATTAGACTATTAGGGATTTTCAACAACTAGTTTTTGTTAGTGTGCATAGGATTAGTCCGGTGCTATTTGAGCAAGAGCACCAGACTAGACCAATCAGGTGATTGTGCAGTAAAACAATGGCTTTTGTAATGGCTAGGTTTGGCTTGCCTCTCTCTATATAGTTGGTTGGCCATATTAGGGGTCTCTATTTGATGAAGTGAATACATCCCTCTAAAGTTGAGCAAGCTCCCCTACTCCCTCTCTTGACATAGTGCTCATATTTATGAGAGATTTGGGAGCCTCTAGTGCATTGCATTTGTTGGTGGCACTTAGGATTTCTTGCTACTCTTGGCGATCTTTGTTGCCTAGCTAGCTTGGTGCTTGTGGAGATTGTTGAGCACCATTTTGTGGTTGTGAGGGGATTCATGCTTACCCCATAGGAGATTCACAAATCCGTAACTTCTAGTGAAATCCATTGAGGTTTGGAGAGGTACTTGGTGATCTATCGGCTTCTTAGTGAAGCAGTGATCTAAGGACCCACCTCAATGGAGATGTAGGTTGCTGACAAACAATCAAGCCTTGAGAAAAATAATCTTTTTGTCACTTGCCCTCGATGGTTTGCATCCTCTCAACACTTGCAATTTCATTTCATGTATATATTGTGCTTGCATTATTATTTAGCAGCTCTAGCTCTCTAGTTTGTTTATGAGTTGCTAGCTCTCTAGTTGGTAGAGTAAGGCCCCATTTGGTTGGGCTTTTGGATATGGCTTTTGCCCCCAAAAGCCAAAATCTCAACCAAAGGGCCCAAAAGCCAGATGTGCTTTTGCCAAAAAGCAGCTTTTAGTGTAGTCCAAAGCGAAAAGCACATCTACACCTGCTTTTAGCTACTTTTTAGGGAAATATTACTCACCTGCCACTGGTTACATACTGATTCATTTTCTTTTCTCCCAATACCTCTCTCCTATCCATGACATGATCTAGGCCACCATCAGAGCACCTCCTTGCTAGCTGTTGCGTGGCTCTAGGGTGGCCACCCCTCTCCAGCAAACTCATGACACAACCCTTCCCTAGCAATGGGTATGTGTTGATGGTAGATAACTCCTAATTTTAACCATCAACTTAACATGAAAATGGACCTATTTGCAAGCACTCAGTAGATATAGGGTTATCACTAACAGAATTCCACAAGTTTTGATTAATGTTTGTTTCTACAGGGGGTTATCGGAATAACAACAAAAGGAGATCCACATGTTAGGTTTACATAGAGATAATACCTAAACGTTAACTCCAGAATACTCTAGAAGACTCGGCAAGACAACACCTAAAAGATGGGGTCCACCTGCCATAGGGCAGGGGCGGCCGCCCGAGGGCAAGAACCAATCAGGTTCTACCTCGTGGATCCTACATCCACCGCCTTTGATGAGTAATCTTGAGCGCACATTTAAGTCTGTTTGATCCAAGGGCTATGGTGCTTCCTGGGGGGCTATAAATACAAGCCTGACCCCCCATGAGAGCTAATTCTGAAGCCCTAATTCATATTCAGAGAGAATAAGATAGAGAGGGGTCCCTCAAATGGATCTGTCTCTATAGGGTTATAGCAACAAGAGAGATTGAGAGAGTATAAGGTGAAGATAGGAGTTGAGGAAGCCTGTCAGTGCCTTCTTCTTTGTAACTTTGGGATCAAGTCTCCTAACCTGAGGCTCGGTTCTTGAATCGTTTGGCAATTTGACTTCTAATACGAGTAAGTTATTGTTCTTACTGTTCTTTGGTTTATGAGTTTACTTTATTCGCTTCGCATAGGGAATAGAGTAATTATTCATAGCGTAAGCATGGTGCTTGGGCTAGGAATACTCGTAGATACTCCCTGTTTGGCCGAATTTGTGGTAGCATTGGAGGAAAGTGACAATCCTCTCATGCCTATAATCCACGTCTCGTCAGGAGGTAAGGTAGGGTATATGGTGCCAGGGTTAAGCACTCTCTCAGGTGTCTATTTTATCTAGGTACTCCCCTTAGAACGATAACCACACACTTAGCGTAGGCTAGAAGAACACTCAAGAAATAGTTCACTCTATATTGCTAATATCTCACTATCTTGTCTTACAGCCCGTGGTTAGTAGGTAAGAAAAGGTTAGTCTTTTGCACGCTTTCTCCTAGTGGTAAAAAATAAATATGATACTTTGGACTTATCTCCTGGGTAAAGTGCTCACCGATATCCGTGCGCTTGTGAATTATTTCTCTTTGATTCTTCTTTGTGCGTAACTAATATCAACAGTGTGCAGCCCTTTGTGATGGCCTGCCCCTACTTTTGTGGGTGCATCTCGCTCTAGAAGATCTGGCAAGCAACTTATTCGATGGTGAGCAACTTCTCTGAAGATAAGCAAATTTTCTAGTGGCGCTCAGCCCTAATGGCGTGGCCCCTCGGCCTGGCATCCATCACCCCAACCCCGCATCCCTATGAGAGCTCTCGATGCATGTACTTGATAGCTGCAACAGGAGATGAGCATGAGCTTAGCGATCCTGGCCCTGACCCAATGCATGAGCTTGCCTCCGATGCTCGAGCTTAGTGACCCTAGCCCTAACCATGATGCGTGAGCTCGGTGACTCTGACCTTGATGCATTTGGCCTATGAGACCCCGGTCCAGTTGCATGGTCGAATTGTGCCCCCCTCCCTCCATCACTGGACATGGCCTATTCCCACTATGCAGCTCATCCTCGTCGGTGCATGGGCCATTCTTAGTGGCAAGCATAACCTCTGCCCCCATTCCTGCCAGCCAGTGCATGGAGAGGAACAAAAACTGAACGATTTGAGGAAAAAAAATAGGATGTGAGGATCACATGCAGGGCCTGCTTGTAAGTGGCAGCAATTTTTACAAAAGCCACAAGTGCTCAACCAAAGAGCTTTTGGCTTTTCTCATAGCCCATATCCCACAGCTCCTTTTCAAAAGCCATAGTCCATAGCTGCTTTTTCAAAAGCCACAGCTTAACCAAATAGGACCTTATTTCTCTTTTGTTAGCACTCTTTTGTAGTTGTAAAGCCCTTAGTTGTTGGTGTGCTTGAAGTGCTTGTTTAATAATCTTTGCAACTAGAATTGTGTAGTTGAAGTACTTGTTGGTGGCACTCCGAGGACACACTGTCAATGAGGAAGCCAATAAGTACCACACATAATTACTTCGTCTTCCTCGTCTTAATTTTTTTACTCTATTCTTCTCTCCTGTCCTCAAATCTCAACTCATCACCTCTCCTTTCCGTCTCTTTCTCAATGGGTGGTCAGACTTGGGCGATGAGGGTAGCCTGACACAGACTGCAAGCATGGCCGAGCACTAAGGCTGCTCACGCTGCCCAACATGAGTGGCACAATATCATAGTGATCGAGCAGTGCAGTGTGCATGAGGATGGGGCATGTAGGTGGCAAAGTTGGGCCTACGACCGAGCGACGGTGAGTATCGCGTGGTGGTGGGTGGCCACTGCCACAAGGGTGACCACATGATCGAGCATGGTAGGACATAGGCACAGGCGCAACTTGTCTCGGTGGGCGATAGGCCAAGTTGCCTTGTTTGGTTTCAGGGCATAAAATTTTGAGGTGTGACATCAGGTGTCACATGGGGGTGTCGCATAGGGTGTTTGGATATTAATAAAAAACAAATTTCAAAATCTACGAGATGAATTTATTGAGCCTAATTAATACATCATTAGTACATATGTTACTTAGTAATTTATTACCAAATCATGTACTAATTATGCTTAAAAGATTCATCTTGCAAAGTTTCGTAACATGTGCAATTAATTATTTTTTAGTCTATATTTAATACTCTATATATGGATCTAAACATTTGATGGAATAGGGTTTAAACTTTTTGGGGAGAAACTAAATAAGGCTGTCATGGCATCTCTTCCCCAATGCAGAACAAACCATTTCCTTAGTCCTTGAAACACGAGTAGATGTGGTTTCTCATGAGAGAAACCATTTCTCTCTTCATTAACTCTCTTGTTGTCTCAGGTAGCAACATATTTAATGTCATGGAGACAATCCTAGTTTGAGAGTTGTGACTAATCTTATGCTATCCTCAGTGAAAGTTTTATCAGACTTTAATTTATATTTAATAGTTGTCACATATGTAATTTCGATGACATGTTACAAGAAGAAATGATGAAATTTTTTTGACATGATTACCAACTCTCTATGAGTCATGAAATTAAATATCTATGAAATCATAAAATAATTTTTTTTTCTTAAGAGTGAGTGTTAAGTTTCATCCTTGTTTCATTTCATTTTATATAATATAGTTGTCTTAGAAACAACACCATAAAACTCCTCACTGTATAAAACCTATATTTTCCAAGAGATTTAGCTTGAACAAACATGTCATGAGTCAACATCTTCGTTTGGGTTAGAATGCTAGGAGATGATCCTTGTAAGAAGAATGCCTATCTGATGTACTCAGATAATGGGTCTCGGTTAATTCATGGCCTTCTTAGATCTGCTCTAACATTTAGATGCTAAATTTAAATCCCATGGATCATAACTAATGACCACCACCTGTCATAAATTATAGATCATTTTAACTTTTCTAGGCACTGCTATTCTAGATATACAGGGTCCGTTTGGTTAGGTTTTTAAGGCTGCTTTTCCTTCCCCAGAGCCAAAAGGCCAACCAAAGAGGCTGCTTTTTCGTAGTACATTTTTAAAGCATCTGAGATCGTGCTTTTGGTTTTTGGCTTCTGCTTTTCAAAATGGATGAAATAAAGAACTCTTTCGTAGTTGTTTCAAGAGAGACAAAGATAGAGGTATAATTTATACCTACCTCATCCAAATAACTTTTAGTTTTTTCATAGCTCACAGCCGGCCCAAAACAGCTTTTCCCCACAGCCATAGCTCAACCAAAGAGACTATATATGTATGTCTAGATATATAATGAAAAAGTTATCTATCTAGAAATGTCAAAATTATCTATAAATTTGAATGGAGGGAGTAGTACTAATGAGCTATCTGGCTTTCATATAGTTATATTATTAGTTCCTAAAACTTAACTAATTTCAGTTAATATATAGCCACCCTCTCACCAAACCTAACGAATGCACCAAGTGGAAAATGCGAAGCACAGTAGCAGATGGAGAATCCAACAGTCTAACCATCAGTTAGCTGTCTGGATCAAACAGTCTTCAACCAACATTATTTTAGTAGCCAGCTAGAGTTAATGGATCCAAATATATCCTAATCACTAAGTGATAATTCAGATACGACACGATTACAAATATATGACACATTTACGGGCTTGTTCAGTTAGTTTCCAATCCAAGGAGATTGGAGGGGAACCAGGGGGATTCCTCCTCGAATCCAAGGGGATTGACCCAAGCTTGTTCATTTGTATTAAAAGCAATGACTAAAAGTACTATTCGCTGATTTGTTGTGAGAGAAAAATATTGAATAGTTGACAGCGGCAGATAGGCTCAAGCGAACGTGCTCGTGTAAATATGCTAGTGGGCCAATGTTAAGATGTATAGAGAGGGCGTGTTAACTAACTGTTTAGTTAAAAAATAAGGGACACTTGGGCATGCTATTCTTATTTCTCTATAAACATAATACAGTTGAGTCTTATTAATTATATATGCATTATATTATATATATATATATATATGAAAATATGTATTCAGTTTTCAAGTACTTATATACGACGGATCTAGCGATTAATAGCATCAAATTTGACGACAGCATTAGTAGTTCTTTCTATACCAATGCTTAAACCTAAAATATGTTTGGCTGCCACAATTTCTACTTATATATGAGATCGGATGGAGCAACACCCAAAGCATAATGGAAAAATACAAATCTCAGTTCAATCGAGAGGATTTTTCTTACAAGCTCAATAAACACTTGATGACGCATGTCAGAACGACGGGAGTAGCCATTTTGTCCAGCCACGATGTCAAGAATTATAACTCCCAAACTAAACACGTCGAACTTGATTGACACATTATTGCCACCATTTTTGCATTCTGGTGGCGTGTACCTTCTGCAGATACCATATATAAAAATCAAAAGCATTATTAGTACAATAGAAAAAGAATATAATAATCAATGTCTTAAAGCATGATAGAATTTATAATTTGCAGGAAACTGTGATCAATCTACTTACAGTGTTACTCCTTTTAGAGTCCCCGATTCTTGAGTTTCTATAGAAGCACCAAGTCTTGATGAACCAAGATCTGCAATTTTAGGCTCCTTGTTCTTGTCGAGCAATATATTACTAGGTTTTAAGTCCAGATGCAAAATTGGTTTTGCCTTGGCATTATGCAGGTGATTTAAACCCACACTAGTCCCTTTAATAATTCGGTAACAAATGGGCCAATCAAGTGAACACCATTTGTCTGCAAGAGGAAAGTAATAAAGCCCCAATCATATAGAGCTATCATGAGTTACTACTACAGATTGCTAGAAACTAGTAGAAAGTATTACTTACGTATTACCTACCATTAATAAAAAAAACTAAATATCCCCTCAAATCTAGATCTAAACTTCCAACATCTTCAATAATGAAAAGTGTTTCAACCATAAATTATTCATATATATATATGTATATATATTTGTATAAATTATTATATGTCTCTATTATTATTAATATATACTCCCTCTGTCCCTGAATAATAAATAGATTTCTGGAGTTATTTTAAGTTAATTGTTGTAAACTTTGACTAAATTTCTATTAAAAACATTAAGATTCATGGTTTCGAATTAGTATAATTAGATTTACCATACAATATTTTTTTCATAAGGTGCTCATTTCATGACATAGTTGTTATTACTTTTTTCTAGGAATTGATTTTTTGGGGATGGAGTGACTATAAAGCAACTTAAAGTAAATGTATGCCATCATGCAGATCAAATATATATACATGCAATGAAGTAAATACATAATTTATATTTCAACAATCTTGAGAAATATTCTTTTAGTTTTTCATATGCCTATAAACCAATGGCACTAACAAATTATAAAATTGTATCAATATCCATGAGAAATAGTTTAGGTAAGTGTTAATTTTAGTTTTAGACAAAATCATACGATATGATTTAACTAAAACATTATAATATTCTTATATTGATAGTACTAGTAACATGTCCGTATGTTGCAACAGGGGATAATCTTTTGCTTTGCCGGTAGTGGCATGAGCAAAGAAAGTTTTCTTATAATTCTTCTCCAACTAACTTTCCATGTTCAGTTGTAGCAAGTTGTTTCCTCCTCCTCCTCTCTCTCTGGCCTTTTTTTTTTGTCATGTGTGTACTTTCTTTGTCCTAGCTCCCTATATCGATTCAGGTCAAGCATGACCACTGTCAACCTACCACCAAGTTACTGAGGCCTTGTTTAGTTCGCAAAAACTTTAGTTTTTAGCTACTGTAGCACTTTCGTTTTTATTTGACAAACATTGTCCAATCATGGAGTAGCTAGGCTCAAAAGATTCATCTCACAAATTACAGGTAAACTGTGCAATTAGTTTTTATTTTCGTCTATATTTAATGCTCCATGCATGCGATCAAAGATTTGATGTGACGGGGAATCTTGAAAATTTTTGCGAACTAAACAAGGCCTGATTGGTGACATGTCTGCACCACTTAAAGTTAAGGTGGGGATTACAATTGCACCTAGTCGGCGCTTGATTCCCTAGGGCTATCCCCAACCGTGCCAGGTAGCCATTGGCTGTGGCTGGCTGGCCACTGGCGATCTTCCAATTACCCGGACCAAGTTTAAGCTGGCGGACCCTCTAACAACCCGGAACAAGTTTAAGTTATCATCATTGGCTCAAATTCGATTTAACCATCTTTAGTTGTTTGTTCTAACTCGTATAAGCATGAGTCATGAGTCCGCATCATATGCACAACCAATACATCTTGAAATCGGACTCCATGTCGCGCTAGATGTGAGTTGTTCTAACTTACATGGGCATGGGTTATATAAGTCTATACAAAAGAAACTTACACTATTGGGTAGGTAGGGGAAGGTGGCCCAAAAAAAGAGGTTGAAATTTTGGTTCTTTAATATACAATACAATTAGATGTAGGTAGATCTACAATGCGTAAAAATTTGAGAAAGTTTATTACATAAAAGCATAGATCTATAAATACAATAAATTCTTTATACTAAAGTATATGATATTATATGTTTACTGTGCAGCACTAGTCAAAGCTTATGTAAAAAAAACTGGTTTAATATTTTTATTTTTTCTGTAACTCTTTATGATTTTAGAATTCTCAACTGGTTTAAAAGAAAAGAAAACAGAAAATAAATAGAAAGGGCTACCGTGCGGCTAGGCCATGGGCTCTGGCCCAGACCACTGCATAGCTAGCCCAGTCTGGGGCCGAATCCGAGAGGAAGAAGTCCACTTTAGGTCCCTCAACTTTCGCAAAAGTCTGTTTTTCATCTTTGAACTTCAAAACCGGGTAAAATACATCTCTCAATTTTTGAAACCATGCATGTTACGTCCCTGACATGGTTATGAGCGGTTTTGAAGGTAGTTTTGTCTTTTTCATTTTTATTTATTTTGGCTGAATATTTGTAAAATTATAGTAAATCAAATTAAATTCATAAAATAGTAAATCTGATTTTGTTGGACTCCAGATAAGTAGATCTACATAGTGAACATATAATATAATATAGTATGCTTTAGTACAAAATTTTTATTGTATCTTTAGAACTCTTTTTTCTATAATTAATTAGAATAATTCATAGCTATAGTTTGTATGGTCCAATTGTGGTGAATTTTTTATGTTAGACTAATTATTATATGTTTAAACTATGATAAAAAATTCATACTCATTAGATCATGTATAACTTAGTTATAGATTTATTATAATTTAACAAGCATAAACCTAAATAAATCTATAACTAAGTCATACAAGATTCAATGAGTATAAAATTTTTACTATAACTCAAACATAGAATAATTAGCTCACCATATAAATTTCATCACAATTAGACCATAGAAAATGTAGCTATAATTAGTCTAATTAATTACAGAAAA
>Ga0182004_10001254_pt1 | contig 18193 bp, 15 predicted proteins | sample Sormic07211540_1_FD_120479 | JGI IMG/M metagenome (GOLD analysis project Ga0182004, IMG submission 120479) | Endophyte microbial communities from Sorghum bicolor roots, Mead, Nebraska, USA - 072115-40_1 MetaG | ecosystem: Host-associated > Plants > Roots > Unclassified | place: USA: Nebraska...
GACCTACCACCTCAAGGACATCCCCACCGTCATCCTCATCGGCGTCACCGGCGCCCTCCTCGGCGGCCTCTACAACTTCCTCATGATCAAGGTTCTCCGAGTCTACAACGCCATCAACGAGTATGCATGCATTCTAGTGTCGTCCTCATGATTAATTTGTTGGTCGATCGAATTTCGATTAACTAAGGACTTGTTTAGATTCAAAAAGTTTTTGAATTTTAACACTATAGCATTTTCGTTTTTATTTGACAAACATTGTCTAATCATAGAGTAACTAGGCTTAAAAGATTTGTCTCGCGATTTACAGGCAAACTGTCAAATTAATTTTTATTTTTGTCTATATTTAATGCTCCATGTATATACTGCAAGATTCGGTGTGACAAGAAATCTTGAAAATTTTTTGGTTTTGGGGTAAACTAAACAAGCCCTAAATGTAGGAGTAATCATTAAATTTGCAGGAGAGGAGGAGCGCACAAGCTGCTGTTAGCGGCCACCGTCTCCATGGTGACGTCGTGCTGCGTGTTCGGCCTGCCATGGCTGGCGCCGTGCCGGCCGTGCCCGACGACGGGGCCGCTAGCGTCGCCGGACGGGACGTGCCACGCGCTGAACCGTTTCCGGCGGTTCCACTGCCCGGCGGGGCACTACAACGACCTCGCCAGCCTGTTCCTCAACATCAACGACGACGCCATCCGCAACCTCTACACCACGGGCACCAACGACGTGTACCACCCGGCGTCCATGGCCATCTTCTTCGTGGCGTCGTACGCGCTCGGCGTGCTGAGCTACGGCGTGGTGGCGCCGTCGGGTCTCTTCGTCCCCATCATCCTCACCGGCGCCACCTACGGCCGCCTCGTCGCCATGCTGCTCGGCGGCCGGTCCGGCCTCGACCACGGCCTCGTCGCCATCCTCGGCTCCGCGTCCTTCCTCGGCGGGACGCTCCGGATGACGGTGTCCGTGTGCGTCATCATCCTCGAGCTCACCAACAACCTGCTCCTCCTCCCGCTCGTCATGCTCGTGCTGCTCATCTCCAAGACGGTCGCCGACTCCTTCAACTCCAGCATCTACGACCTCATCCTGCGCCTCAAGGGCCTGCCGCACCTCGACGGCCACGCCGAGCCGTACATGCGGCAGCTCACCGTCGGCGACGTGGTGGCCGGCCCGCTGCGGAGCTTCGGCGGCGTCGAGAAGGTCGGGAGCGTCGTGCACACGCTGCGGACCACGGGGCACCACGCGTTCCCCGTCGTCGACGAGCCGCCATTCTCGCCGGGGCCGCCGGTGCTCTACGGCCTGGTGCTGCGCGCGCACCTGCTGGTGCTGCTCAAGAAGAGGGAGTTCCTGGCGGCGCCCGAGCGGTGCCGGAAGGAGTACGTGGCCGGGAGGTTCCAGGCGGAGGACTTCGACAAGCGCGGGTCCGGGAAGCAGGACGCCATCGCCGACGTGGTGCTGTCGCCGGAGGAGATGGAGATGTACGTCGACCTTCACCCCTTCACCAACACGTCGCCGTACACGGTGGTCGAGACCATGTCGCTGGCAAAGGCGCTCGTGCTGTTCCGGGAGGTCGGTCTGCGCCACCTCCTCGTCGTGCCCAAGGCCTGCGATGTAAGTGCCGGCGTGCCGCACATCCTGTCGTTTGACTTTTTTGACATCAATTTTGACTACTCATCTTATTTAAAAATTTATACAAAATATCATTTCTTTTGTCGTGGCTTGTTTATTAATCAAAGTTTTTCAAGAATGACCGATAAAAAAAGTCAAACGTCTTATAATTTGAGATGGAGAGAGTACCAAACATAGCCTTGTTGATTTGGCTGATAAGACATGATAAAAAGTACTGTTGGCTCATTTATTATGAAAAAAAAATATTATGAATTCGGCTAATAAGCTTTCATTTTTATTTTGTCATATATATTATGTATGTGCTCCTGACGATATATATATGTTTGCAGAGGTCGCCGGTGGTGGGCATCTTGACGAGGCATGACTTCATGCCGGAGCACATCCTGGGGCTGCACCCTGTGCTTCTAAAAAGCAGGTGGAAGAGGCTCCGGTGGCAGAGGGGCGCCGTGGCCAAGTACTTGCGCTCGCTCATTGAGTGGGTCGCCAACAGCGGATGAATGAAGCAGATACATTGCTGGCAGGATGCTGCTGGCTTGTGTAGATTAAAGGAGTCATTGTGTACTGTGTTTGTGAAATAACAGCAGCTGCTGATAGCTTCATATATATACACATGCATATATGTGCATTCAAAATTTTGTCTTCGCTTCTTCATTTATGTTTATATATTTTCCTTGTGTGGAGGAAGATGAGTTTGCCATATTGCTTTATGTCTTCTACATTTATTGAGTTTGATATATAGTTTTCTTGTAGGTCGAGGGTCCATTACTGAAGTAAGAATTAATGTTTTTTTTGAATTTTATAGGGCGTGGTGTTGCCCAAGCTCTGTTTACTTAAAAAAAAAATCAACCAGGAGAGCTGCCGATTATATTGATAAAGAAGAAACCCTAGATTGGGTATAACAGAATAACAACAATATATAGTTGTAACAACTACAAACGACTATGACAACTCTACCAACAACAGTAGTCACAAAATCATACAACTAAGGCCTTCTTTAGGTCGTGTTTAGTTTCTGAAGGGAAAAATTCCGCGACACTGTAGCACTTTCGTTTGGACTAACTAGGCTCAAAAGATCCGTTTCGTAAATTTCGACCAAACTGTGCAATCAGTTTTTATTTTCGTCTATATTTAATACTCCATGCATGCGTCTAAAGATTTGATGTGACGGAGAATCTTGAAAAATTTTAGGTTTTTGGGTGGAAGTAAACAAGGTCAGTTCAAAAAAATTTGCAAAATGGAGACTGTAGCACTTTCGTTTCTATTTCAAAAGTATTGTCCAATTATGAACTAACTAGGCTCAAAAGATTCGTCTCGCAAACTACAGGTAACTTGTGCAATTAGTTATTTCTTTTATCTATATTTAATACTCTATACATGTGCCACAAGATTCGATGTGACGGAAAATCTAAAAAATTTTGCAATTTTTTTTAGAACTAAACAAGGCGTTCCAGGGATAGCTCCAGCAGCTGTTCTACCTCCACGACGCCGGTGTCGACCAGTCCTTCATCGATGTGCTGCCGGTGTTCTTGTACGGCGTCGTGGTCGGCGCCGGCAGGATTCGACTGCGCGGTGTGCCTCTGCGAGTTCGCGGACGACAACCGCCTCTGCCTCTGCGAGTTCGCTGCAGCCCGCTGGTGTTCCTGTGAAGCTCGGCAAGTTCAGAAGCCAGCAGGCCTCCACCTCTGCAAGTTCGCTGCAGCCCGCTGGTGTTCCTGTGGTGGATGACGAAGTTGACGAGGAAGATTGCAACAACGATACGCGAGGATAGGGAGTGCGGATGTATACGCGCGCGGCGACGATGTTTAGCAAGTTGGAATAAATACCAAGTAGATTTAGAGAGTTGTTGGAGAAGGTTTTTTGTGTTTTTGCCAAGTTTATAAGAATACCAAGTTGATTTAGGAAGAAGACAACTCTACCAACACAACCCAACGACAACCCAGTTGCAACATGAGCAAACAAACAAACCACATTGAAGACAAACACCTCAAGAAAGGACAAAGAAACCTCTGGCCACCGTACCCCTCTCTGTTTAGCTTACAATGTGTATTTTCATAACTTTTCTACTTTAATACAAAGAAGTAAGTACAGATCTCCCAAGTTTTTGCCAAAAAAAATATATTTTTACAGGGTCAATTTCAGGATTAGTGGGGTCTCACAAAAAAAAATTCAGGATTAGTGGAATGGCCTAGTAGTGATGCTCTGTCACTCAGGAGATCAAGATCGATAAATGTGACTATCTTTTCTTTTTTTGGAGGCTTTGTTCAAGAGTTTTCTTCCCACCATATCTAAAAAAACCTAGTGGCTGTTGCTCAGTGGGCAGGGTGGCTTAGGCCTTGTTTAAATGCAAAAAGTTTTTGGATTTTGACACTGTAGCATTTTCGTTTTTATTTGACAAATATTATCTAATTATGGAGTAACTAGGCTTAAAAGATTCGTCTCATGATTTAAGATAAACTGTGAAATTAGTTATTCTTTTTATCTATATTTAATACTTCATGCATGTGCCATAAGATTCGATGTGACGGAAAATCTTGTAAAGTTTTGGGTTTTGGAATGTATCTAAACAAGGCCTTAGGTTGCTGGTATAGAGCCATGACAGACCTAGACATGGCAGCAGCGGAAGTCGAGAACGGGTGGGGTCCCAGGCGAGGAAACGAAGAAAAATACTACATATATTTCGAATTATAAGTCATTTAGTTCTTGTAGATACATTGCTTTTACTATACATCTATGCATTACAGTTAATGGGCTGTTTGGTATAGCTCACAAAAGCTTCATAAAGCTGCTTTTCTTCTCTTACAAAGACATGAGTTGAGATGAAGCTGAAAAAAATAGCTTATTGCAGCTCTCTCCCTCATTTCTCTCTCTCATCTATACATGAAGTAGTCGATGAAGCTATTTTACCAAACACTTCTTCCAAAACAGCTCAGCTTCATCTAGAAAGTTGTTCATGAAGCTATTTTCTAAAAAAAAAAACAGCTTAAAACAGCTTTACTAGTAAAGTGTTTTGCTGTGCCAAACAAGCCTAAGTATGTAGTAAAAACTATTAAACAGCTAAAATAACGTAGAATTTGAAGTGGACGAAGAAAAGTAGGGATTAAGGACAGGCGCTACAAATCGTTGGGAGGCCCGGTGCCCCACGTCAAGCGTATGCAGGGTCTGTTGCCAGCTCTCTAATCTGCAAACATTCAGTCAAATTGGTTCGCCCCAAACGTATACATTTACAGGATCTAATGATTCAAATCAATGCATCCAATGGCTTGACACGCATGTTTATGTTCAAGATGTACATAAAGCATTTCCATACTTATCTTATTCCTCGCTCTGTTGATTTCTCCCAGTTTCCAGATCAAACAAAGCCAATAAACATGGCAGCGAGTGACCTAGAAGAGATGGGGATGCTGTTCAACCCAACCTTTCCGTCCATCCAAGTCAACTGGCAGATGCGACCAACCAACTCTTACGACATTAAGAAACCGGGAAAGGAATAGGGATTCATTTTCATTCATCATTATTAGTTTCGGTTTAGTTACAACTTCTATGTCAAAAAAAATATTACACTCCTCATGTTATTCCCTAACGCAGTCAGATGCTGCAGGGGACATCTGCAAACAATGCCCAGCACCAAAGAACCAAGAACTACGACTACCCACTGCTGCCACTAAAATAAAATGAAGCAGGGTAGAAATGGGGTAAATCCTACCGACCTAGCAAATCTCATCTAATCCCCTAGAACAGAGCAACCCATCAGGCAACAGTTCAAACACCAGCGCTAGCCGGTGCCATCCCTCGAATAAAATTTACAGAGATTAAACCTTAGCAACAACAGAAGTCGCGCAATGACAGGGCCGGTAAGTAGGACAAGACTGAAACGGGTAAAACATGACTGCACCTTTGCTGGGACACCGGAATCTACAGTAAGAGGCCACACATAGGTTGTGACCTGTATCACTATCATCTAAATCTCCAATCTACCTGACCGCGTTGTTAAGCTGCCGGAGAACTGAGAAGCTTCTAAATGTAGATAGAATCTACAGAGATAGCCAGGAGCACTGTCAGTACGATGCTCATGAATCCGCATCTTTCTTCCTCTTCCCCTTGTTTCCAGACCTTGCATTGTCAGCTGGCTCGGGGTTTAGAGAAGGATCCTTTGTGTACATGATGCAATCGTCGAGGGTGTAGATCCTGAGCGCAAGCGACGATACGGTTGTTGTCTTGATAGCTGCAGTGAAGGAGGACCAGTACCACCAATCTTTCTTCAGGAATTCGGCTTTTATCATGCTCTGCAAGAAGTTGATTGCCAATACCACCTAAAAGAGGCACAGACATGATTAATCAGTCATGCTACAATTATCTCTAGGCTTCTACCGTAACTAAAACTGCAATTTCCCAGACTTGAGTTAGAAGGAACAGACATGATTACAGATTAGGTCCACTACCACTTGGATCTGTCACACTGCCATTTTGCTAATTACATCTTAAATTCTAGGATTCATTATTGGCCTTATTTCTCAGTTTGGAGACTACAGATCATGCACTAGTCCTTTTAAGTCAAACATAGAGGCAGCTAACGTACAATTCAAAATTTAAAATGCAAGGTAGCATGGGAGTTTAGATTAGGAGCAATAAGTCATAAATTAGGAATAAGAAAAAAAATGTAGGAGATTATCTGCTTAGGAAAGTAATGAGATTTGTTAGGAACTAAAAATGGTGCCTGGAAACTCACTGAAAAGGCAAATATTACTATTCTAAAAAAATTTCAGTAAATTGGAAATACACAAATAGGGTGACGTACATATGATACTAATTCTGCATCCTTCACAAAAGCACGCCATGAACGTCTTCTTATTTGCTGAGACTTGGAGGCTCTGAATGCTTCCTCAGGCAAAGCTGCTTCTACATCAAGCAAGTTTATCTTTAGCTGCTTCAGGATATGAAAATTCCTGCCTATCACAGGCATCAGTGATGACTCTGGAACCAAGCCCCCATTAACAGTTAGCAATCTTGTTGGTTTGTCTGTTGAAGGTGCTTCCTTGGCTGAAGTACCATCCCTAACAGGCTTCTTAGATTTTGGCATCTGCCCATCACCTGCATTGCCAGAAAAATCTTGACCAACTTGGGATCCCTCCGGCCCAGACATTTTGGCAGACATAGCTTGGCATTCCTCCAATGAGGAAGTCCAATCATTTGGTTTATCGTCATTTCTTTTATTTTCATTTAGCAGAGCTGGCGGGTCAAGGAAATATGCAGGTGAAGGCACAAAAGATGGAATTCCATTTGATCCAAGTAGCCCAATCTCCTTCACCGTCTCCTTGTTTGAATCATTTGTGATAAATTTTCTACAAATTTCTTCAAAGTCATAAGGGCATGACTCCAATTTTCCACTGTTAGATGGTTCAATGGAACAATTATGATCTACAGGATCTTTGGTACCCTTCAGTTTTGGCTCATCATTTTCTTTACTTTCAGTAGGACAGTCGTTACTGCTGTTGCATTTTACACCATTATGCCCTTCATATTCCGTCAATGTGAGGTATGTTTCATGACAATTTAAGCAATGGTGTCGAAAAGGCAACAGAGGCTCTAAACAGTCACAGCGATATACTCTTTCTTCAGAACCCGACTTTGACTTACTTCCTCTCCTTTTGGATAGCTCACTAGTGTCCTGATCCAATTGCGGACCATACTTTTGCTCCAAAACTATAAAAGCCTTTGTGTTTGGAAGTTCCATAGGTGGTTCACTCTTTGAAGACTTGGACACTGGAGGATCAGTGATGGGAAAACTAGCCTGGTGATAAAGAGACTTTTGCCAGTGCAAGATAGAGTCTTTCAGGTCCTTCTCCCTTGGATCAATGTCTCTTAGCCAGTCAACAAGAGACTTGATTTCTTCATCAGATTCATACATAACAAGCGATGCCGAATTCCATCCTTTATCAAATGTTGACTGAGAATGGCTTGTAACCATGCTAATGTCTCTGTCCTTGGGTATCAGCATGCTTCCATCTGCAACAAGACGAGGACGCTTACTAGGTCTTCCTGTAACCCAATACAATCGACCAACAGAATCCCTACCCAGGCAGTCTCTTCTCAAGGATGCCATACTCAGCTGTGATTCTACTGTGCTAATTGAATCCTGCAACTGTGAAATCCTCTCCAATAAATTATTTGATTCATTGTTATCAGCATCATGGTCAACCAATTTAGATGTCGATGTTTCCATATTGTCTTGGGACGATGCCCTAGCATTTTCATCAGGCAAATCTCCAATTGGTGCAATGATAACTGTAGCAGAATGAGTCTCTCCCACATTCAAGTTATCACAAGTACCACTTTTGCCACCTAATGATTTCTCAAACCTTTTGGATCCTTCACCAATAGAGTCCCGATCAGTCCGGTCAGTAACTATCTCTGATGGTTGTTTTGAAAGTCCCAAAGATTTACTTCCTTCAATGACAGATGTGCTGGATATGCCATTGTCAGTACTGCAAGGTTTACCCACATTCAATTGCCCAGCAGGAACCCCTTCAGCAGGGTTGCTGAGGTTAACTCCAACATTAACCTGTTCAGCCTCTTCAAGATGCTCTGATGCTGTGGGCATAGCACGCTGCTGATTCTCCACAAGTCCTGAACTATTGCCTATTTGGTCATTTTTCATCCATCTACTTTGTGTAGCATACGAAGTTTTTGTTTCTACCCGATACTTCAACTCTTTCAGTTCATAATTCAGATGACGTAATTTCTGCTGGAGATCATTTGACCTGTCTGAACACTGATCTAGATGTTCCCTGATGAGAGCTGTGTTGTGCAATTCGTCACATAGAAATTTTAGCAAATATATTCTCTGCAATTGAAGATCAAAATAACATATCAGAAGGTTGTCACTTATCTGCTATAGAAATAGGGTGACACATAGCGGCTATGGTAATACAACCCCCGCTGATCAAAGGCCTATTTGTTTTGTAATCTTGTTGCAGATTACAAAGCTTGCATGTAGATTACGTTTATGGCTTTTTCCTCTATACAGCCCTTATTAGATTCTTTCCTAAGCATTTAAAACAAACTTGTGATTTCATCATGAGGAAGTCAAAATATAGATGTTAGCTCTGATTAGATTCTTTCCTACACAAACTAACATTTTCTATAACTGTGATTTCCTAAGTCTATGTGACAAGTCAAAATGCGCTGTATAAAAAAGAGTGAGTCTTAATAGTACAGTAAAAATATAGTGCGGAGCACATCCATGAACTGATGAAAGCATCCCTAATTATTGATTGGGGAAGAAGCTTGGAAGATATCAACAAAAAGAAAAAAAAATGTTCTGCTAGAGGATGAGTTCTGATAAGTTTAAGCCCTGAAGCTTGAGTGCCCATATGATCTCACAAATGCAAAATCTTAAGCACTTAAAATAACTGTAAGAGGATATATTTGCATGTTCACCCACTTAAAATATCTGGGATGAAGGAACACTAAAGCTTTTAAGTAAACGATATACAAATACATGAAAAGCATTCAAAGAGTGACGAGCTAATAACTTCATTCAAAAATAAAGAGATGAGACAGACCTCGGCTACGCTAAGCTCCCAGTACTCTTTCTCATCCATCGCAACAGCTAACTTGTTGAGTTTCTCGATAAAAACATGAGCTTCCTCCCCAAGGCACTTCTTTTGTTCTTGCACTGAAACATGAGTTTGGGCAGTACATGACGGGCAATACCAGTTTCCAAGTGGTATGCGTGCCAGTGGCGGGTTCAGGCAATAAGTGTGGTATTCAGAGTCACAAGTATCACAAAGAAGGACGCTCTCGTCATCTCGATCGATTCCACAGACTTTGCAGACACCATCCTCCCATGGTGCTTTGGGCAGCTTATTGTTTGCTGTCGTGAGAGCATCTTGTAGCTCCTGGTGGATTTCTGAGTTACCATTTTCATTGCTTAGATATTTGTCAAATTTCTCAACAAGGTCTTGTACCTGCACCAGCCAAGTAAACAATGTAGAGGAACATTCAGTAAAAAAAAATCATGATCATACTACTTAATAAACAGAAATTTTCACACTAAGGTCAATGTATAAAGCTGGTATCTAAACATTACCACTGGGAAGCACAGACTTGTTAAGGTATAATAGTCAAAGGGCATTAGTGTAATCTCTGTAGTCAATTTACAAGTGTGAGCGCTAAAATAGAATTTTCCAGAACAAAAGGAACTCTCTGGAGTTTGTTAACAATTTGTAATCACTTCAGAGAACTAAGAGAGATGAACTAGTAGTTATTGGAAAACTAAGCTTTGAGACACATTAACAATACCATAATGGAACTTATGAATATAGTAAGCTAAAATCACACATCCCTGAACATAAAAGGCAAGATCGTACAGGGACAGACAGGAATAACAAACCTCTGCCTTATACAATGACTCAAAACTCTCAGACAGTGCAGCAACCATGACTACCACTTCAGGTCGATCAGCAAATGCAGTTTGCAGATTACGGATTACCTGCAGGTAAACACAAAGGCACCATAATCTGAATTTGACCATGGAATTTCTTGCAGAGTTGAAATAGAAGTGGCGGCATCGACCAAAATAAAACACATTGACCAAGACTAAACTAAATACATTGTTCTAGACTCTTAGCTTATTTGCTGGATAGTTTGGCTCCACCTTAGACAACCTCATCAGCATATTATGATGTGAGACAAAGGGAGTCATGTGTCAGTCTACAGAACTAATGATGTGAGACAAAGGGAGTCATGTGTCATGAAGACATGGGCTATTCCTATTCTTATAAAGAATAAAAAATTAATCTCTCTTCACGAGTTAACATAATAATAGTCTAAAAAGATTTCTCAAGAAAGAGGAAAGAATGGATCATAAGATGTGCGAACAATAAGCCATCACATTTCAATACAAATAAATAAAAGTGGCACAGGGATATCAGGTATCACTGCATTACTGTCATAAATAGCAAGATTGATAAGTAAATTGCAATCATAACTGAATTAAACTCAACACACTGTCATGAAATTAACGATAAAATACCTAAATCAAAGAAACTGTCAGTGAAAAGGTTACAAGTGGAAGTGGTACTGTAACACAACTATCTATTTTTCATAGAAAATGGCAGAAGAGGACAGTACCAAATAACACACCATTTCAAGCTATCATAAAAGTGCAAGGAGATTCCTCAAAGGTACATTACAAGAAAAACATAGCATGCATCAACACTGAATAATGAACAAGGTGTCAAAGAAAACATACTTCTTGTACATCATCAAGAAAAGCCTCCCAAGATCCGCGATAAGCTCCCTTAGCCAACCTTATATCAATTGTGCGGAAGTCCAAAGGGCGAGATACCATACCAGGAAATCCAAGGATGCCCTCATCCTCATTCTCATTGGAATTTGTTAGCGTTGTTCCAAGCAAATTAGCAAACTGCTTTGATTCATCAGAGGAAATAGCACGCCGCAGGGCAATACGGCACCTTTTCAAGATAGCCTCTGAGATGGAGATAATATTTCTCTCCTTTCTTGGTTTTTCTGTATTCTGGGGCACTTTTGTACGACAGGCCTCTGTCAGGACGGATAAGACAGCTTTCTGAAAAATAAACATGCCTTTTAGTACATTTTCCAATAATCTCGCAATCATAATTTTCCCAAAGCTGAGTTCATTTCTTGTCCCTCCCTCTCAGTAACTTTTGTGACAAATCTAAATGTATTGTTTTTAGCTTAGTTTGAATGCATGTATAATGGCCTTCCAACCTAGTGCCATTCCTCTTCTTGCAACTATATGTCAAATTTCATCAGAATGTGCTGATTGCAGTAAGTTCAGATTAAATTTCTACACCAAATTTCCTGATCAGATAAGCTACAGAAGCAAAAGCATGTTAGAAGAGCACCTGAGGGGGAACAGGTGTCTCTACAAGGTAGTAAACCTTGGCCAGCTAACCAGATAAAATTCCAACAAAATTGGTTGCTCAATCCACTTAAGAAACAAATAATATCTAGGGCTATCCGAAGCCTACTGACCAACCTCTTTGATGTACCAATAGTTCATAGCATATAATGACATACTAAAAGAACAAACATGTAGTAAGGTTCACTACTTTGAGTAAACACATGCAGAATGTAAGGAAGTGCACACAAAAGAAATTTTCTCACTTAGTAGCAGCAGGAACTTTACAAACCTTGGTTGGTCCAGATGCATTACCCTTGTAGACCTCTTTACTGATTGAATGCTCCAAAATTTTCCTTGCCCATTCTGGAGGTTCTCTCTCCAAAGCTTCATAAACGCACTTTCTTATTCTTGTTCCCACATTAGTTGGCAATTTTCTCACAGGCTCCAGTGATTTCACCCAATCTGGTAATGTAGTGTCACTAGCAGGCTCCTCTGGAGAATCTACAATATCAGCATCCTTGTAATCCATCATAAAGACCTTATTCCCTTCATTTGCTGAAGACTTGCATATCAAAGTTTCAGCCTCTGCAAGCAGCTGAAATACAAGAAGATTATTGCTAATGATATGCACACATAGCTGTCAAACTAGAAATTTTACAATTACCTCCTAAGTAGATAATCATAGTATTTTTTTCTATGCATAATTGTGGGAGATGGATTATAAACAAAGAGTGATAGATAACATGGAACACGGCACCCATTACGATATATGATATCAAAAATAAAAATACATGACATAGCTGGACAAGAACTAGCTTCTTTTCCAGCGAAACCTTCCCCAGCAGCAGTATAGACAAATAATCCAAAACACATGTAATGAACAATACACTAGTATAATTTGGAAAATAAATAGTTACAGACGATGCTGGCATGGCTAGAAAGATTAAATTAGCTTATACTTATTTCCCTCGACGAAGGCTCACTATTCCCACATAAGTGTCACATTGTGTAATCTATGATATATTACATATACAATAGAATTCAGCCTCCCTGCTGAAGTATTGATTATAGAAGTTGATACATAGAACAAAGAAGTTCAACATAAATGGAAGAAAAGATGACCAAAGCAAGAAAACTACACTCACTGAAACTGTCTAAATTTGAAGACGGAGACAGGAAAAATTGGACAATTTACATATCTAAATAAATCAGAAGTGCAAGTAAAGCTAACAAGAAGCAAACTCCTCACCGATGCATCCTTCTCCATGCCAACAACCCCAGGTAGAGCTCCACACAGGACACCACCATCACCTTGTAGGCAGCGGAACAATTTCACTCCTTCTCGACTAGAAATATCAGATAAATCCATGCAGCCACTCATGGAAGAAACAGCTAAAATATATCTTCTAGCCAACTCTGGCCAAGTCAAGTTGTTAGCAGTCAGCATATCAATCTTTAACTCTCTTGCCAGAGTATCAGTGTCCCTTTTTCTTCCTCGTCTGGATTTGGATTCCTTTAAATCAAATTTTGGATCCACAAAAATTGCAACTCTAGATACAAGTTCGGTGAAAAGAACCTTCAAGAGTGCAAGGTGGATCTCAGGCAGCACTAAACCACTACATCTCCCAAGTGTCTGGGCAGCCAACTTATTTTGAGCAGCTTCTCGTGCTGAAGAAGTTTCAATTGGAATAAACACAGATACCATTTCTTCAATAGTTATACCTGATTCACCATTGGAATACGATGTAGAGACATTAGCAGGTGAATTCATTGGTGGAGTGTGATCTCTGTAGTTTTGGGTGCCATTTTCATTCACGTGAATTGGCCATGGGTCAATGAGTTCATCTTCTACTTGCTCAATTGAAGGAAGTTCTTTCAGGCCAATGATTTCAGCAAATCGTCCAAGAAACTCCAATATCTACAAGCACAGACAAACCAGTTGCAAGAATTAGAACCAAGAAATCAACAAATAAAAAGTTGTTTCCTTAAACAGTGGAACAAGTGAAAGAAACAGAAACCAAAACTACCTGGAGAACATCCCCTGCCAATTCTGGTGGAAGCTTGCAGCTAATAGGGTTTCCTGGAGGAAGCTCACGGATGCTAAAAGAGCTAGGCTGAGCATGATCCTGTGGCCCACTCACTACAGATCCATGTCTACCATATGACATGACATCCCCATGCGACGGACTATTTTTATTAACAGCTATCAGTGTGCCACTTGCAATCGTCAGCGAAGAGTTAATTCCAGTCCTGTTACACAAGAACTGATAGTTTGAACAAGCCCTGGATTTAGGAAGAGATTCCACAAATTCTTGAACAAATTCCATATCAAACCCGATTCTGTCTGGATACAACCATTCTTTGAGTAATGCACAAGTTGATTCCACATCATTCTCCTTTTCTATAAACCGTGGTACCTTAGGTCCATTTGATGAGCAAAACTTAGCAAATAGATCGAAAGGACTATCAGTGCGCTGACGTCCACTTCCATAGTCAAATGAAGATTTTTCACTACTGTGAGTGCAGAATAATACCAAATGGCCATGCTCCTTGTACATTTTCTCACAAGCTTCCATCATAGCACAACAAACCATCCTCCAGACTGAGGAAGGTGATGTTCCTTCATAACTGAAGTCACCAATTTTGTCATACATATTTGCATCATTAGTCGGTGCCAAACTCAAAGACCCAAGATCTGACAGTACAGCTGGCACTGTCATACTCGAAGTTTGTACATTACTGCACCCTAAACTCTCTTTACCCTCCATATCATTCCCGAGACATGATAAGAAATCTTGATTCGTATCAGAGAAATCTGATAAGAGCATAGAAATATTATCATCAGCATCATTAGTAGTGTCTTCAATGGAACCACTACCTTCCCTTGTTTCTATTGTATCAGCCTTTCTAACAACATTTGGGCACACTGTGGTTGATGCATCCGGAAGTTGGAATGCTGAACACGGTAACCTTCTCATCTTAAACAAAGGTCCAAAATTTCCTCCATCAATCACTTCACACTCAAACAGTGAACCAGTAACTCTATCATGCCAGTAAGATGTAAACCCAACCGGCCATATCTGATACGAATTATGATAACTTGTCCGATTATCAATTTCTCCCAAGCTGGTAATGAAAAAATCACTACATTGAACAGGTAGGGCAACCTAGAGTTTCACCACAACAAATGCATGCAGGTCAAATCAGTATTAAAAGAAATACACTTCGCTCTGGGACTCAAAAAAAAGTGTACTGTCAAATAACAGTGACATATAAAATGTGCATTGAATGGTGAAGCATAATCTGAAATGGACAAAGCAAGATACTCACTGTATGATGATGTGGCTGATGATTACTGTTCTCCATAAGAAATTTTGGAGGCTTTAAGGAACTTCTGTTTTCACTAGGACTTTGTTCGATTGCGTTGTTAAAAAATGATGGATCCATAGAAATGCCAGCACTTCCCAACTCATGGTTATCAGCAACCTTGGGTAATGTTGATGTTTGTGGAAGATCTCTTCTTCTGCGTAAATTAACTGACCTTTGCGGTACGTTTCCATCAGCATTTAAATCTCGGTCCATGGAAGTCAAATTCTGTCTCATGCCAAGACACTGGGCAAGATCAAATGCTGGCATAAACTGCATTCCATCTACAACAACAACAATGTGTAATTAGTACAAGTTGCACCTATATTCACATTTGAAACCATACGTTTATAATATATGCAATTGAACACCATGCAGTTCACTTAAACAGTTAGTGAGACGCCAAATGTTTTTGGAAGCCAGAAACCACACAGAAGTGGGCACACAATGGCTAAGCACTGAACATACTCAGTGAAAGGATTTAAGCTTGAGAATTAGCACTACAAATCCCTGTATAAAGGCCTCTTTAATAAACAGAGATAGATATATCTGTCTAAAAAGCTAACAAACAACAAATCTGAGTATCTGACTTGCATCAAATAAAAGTAAATGATTGATCTGTTATACTTACCATAAAGAGTAGTATTCTGCAAGTGAACCCCCTCAAAATGTGGCAAGTTGGCAACTGTCAACTGAGGTCCATCGGAGATATTTTGCCTGCGGAAGTCACAATAACATATTAACCACCTTAAGATAATAGTGTCTTTATGATTAGGCTAGCACTTAACAAAAAGCTTCTACCAAGTTCACGAGCATTGTTACTGTCAGAGTAACCAAAGACATTCCAGTTTGTAGAACATAATTGCTAGTTTGGTAAGAAAAAAAAAAAAGGGCAGAGCCAGTGCTGGAGGCTCCCACATGAGTGGGGTCTGGGGAAGGGAAAAACCGAGGCAAAGAGAACCTAAATTTTAAACAAGTTACATCCAAAAATAGTAAATGGAATATCAGGCGGACTGACAAGAAAAAACAGCTAGAATGGTACAAACCGGACTGAATTTAGTTTGAACCCTAAAATGCGCATCGCAAACTACAGCCCCCTTGTTCCCCATGCTCGCCCATAATCACAGTGTCCCCGGATCAATGGGGCTAATTAACTGGGATCAAGAAACACAGTACCCTATTTGTGAAAGCAGGGACGAGATTGTTCCTGCGTTCCCAGAACGAGGGCGATATTCCCAGGACGACGAACACAGATCGATCCCGTTTCTGGTGACTATGCTCACACCCCAGATCTGATCAGAAAACAAAATTATGCTTAGATCTATACCTCAAGATGCACCGATTTGTAGATCTACAACTTCCCTGTTGACCGAAGCAGGATTGCGGCGCTGATTAGGAGCAGGAGCAGAGAGGGCAGAATAGTTAGGTGTTCTGTGTAGTTCTTAGGTTTTCTTTCTATCAAGGAGAGAGGGTATAGGCTATTTATAGAGGGGAAAGCCGGTGTATAGACTCAGTCTACCAGCTCAATAGAAAGCGAGAGAAAACGTCTTAATTAAATAATATTTTATTGGCAAATTCCACGTCACCAATTCAAGCAAGTATATCTGATGAGTCCCACCAAATCTTAAGAGTTACAATGGTTTACACCATTGAAGTCTGGGGGTCAATGAAACCCCCATCACCACCCCAGGTTCGAAGGCTGGCACAAACTTCTTTAGAACAAAATCAGTGGGCAAATCTCTATCTGGTCAAGTTTTTTTTTTATCTGATGAGGCTTGGTTGTGTACAAGAAATAATTATAAGGACCTGATTGAACAAATTGGGTGTATGGACACCTTTACAACAACTTTGATGTTAGAACACCTGGTTGAATAATCATGTCACAATGACGCCTTATTAAAGTTCTTTCTGTGCAACAGAACTGAGCTATTTCCCTAAGGACCCAAATGAGATGTAACAATTTGATCAGGAATTTTACATCAAAAGCACATGTCTAAGGGCTAACAGCACTAATGTTGATGTTGAAACAAGAAAAAACAATATTGCTATCTTAGAACCACTGGGTGATAACAATACATGACCATGCCATCGTTCTAACATGTGAATATGATTCAATCGCCATTCACCACAATAATGGATGGTGTCCTTTGGTGTTGATAAAATTAAAATAGAAACGGAATAGGCAGAAGGATCCATCACTCAGCAACATGGCAGGAGCAAAGGGTCTTTCCTTGCTCACTGCTTGGAGCTGTTAGTTTTTTTTTAGCTCGCTCGATCGTTGTTTACTCAGAAACAGGTGCTTAAGCCTTAGAAAACAGGGTAGGTGGGGTGGGGTGTGTGAGTGTGTTTGGGTCTATGTATGACTCCTTTTTCTTCTATTAATACAATGATACGCAGCTCTCCTGCGTGTTCGAGAAAAAAGAAAAAGAGAAATGTGGGACCTATCTGTGTGGCCTAAATTAAGTGGCATGCCGGCCCGTCCATGGGTAAAGCACATAGGAGGTACTTGATCCCACCAAATTCCAACTCATGCAAATACCATGAGAATGGAAATAACTGCAAGGCTTGGGACCTTCCAAAACCAGAATGCGGAACAGCAAATCAGGCATGAATAGGTTTAAAAATTTCAAGATGCATTTATGTTTACGGAAAAAAGACGATCAAGAAAATAACAGTTTTCTGTACAACCTAACTGGCACAGTTAAAAATATCATAACTGTAAACAGTAAGTGTTTGTACCGTAATTTGAGCAACTACCCACTTGATTTTGATTCAGCTATAACAGTAAGTGTTTGTGCTTACTTGTTAGTTCCACTCCCGTGGCTTATTGTGTTTTGCTTAGAACAGAACATTCTGCACTGGGTCATTCCAGTAATCGAGTGTACCATTCTGGTGTATTGTAAAATGAAAATGATCAAGTATACCTCACTGATGTATTGTAAAATGATAAATAATTTCACAATATACTATATGAATCAAATCCATAAAATACTCACATGTATATTATTCAAGTGACACTATTTTTTTAGTAAAAATCATGATATGGAAAGTAGGCAACTAGGCATCTAAGTTCCTTTTGCAGGAGACATAATTGCCCTTTGTTAACTAATATGGGAGCAAATAGAGGATGGAAGTGGAACTATGACCAGAAAGGTAATAGTGGCAGATCCATCCTCCTCATTTTCTACATTTAGCGCCCCCCCCCCTAAGATTATATGATTACAAACCTGTAGGGGGCTTAGGAGGGGCAGCGGAGGAGGGGGGGGGGGGGGGGGGTGGTCCACCCCGCCCGCAGAGATGAAACACGCACCGGGAGAGGAA
>Ga0182004_10001255_pt1 | contig 18191 bp, 14 predicted proteins | sample Sormic07211540_1_FD_120479 | JGI IMG/M metagenome (GOLD analysis project Ga0182004, IMG submission 120479) | Endophyte microbial communities from Sorghum bicolor roots, Mead, Nebraska, USA - 072115-40_1 MetaG | ecosystem: Host-associated > Plants > Roots > Unclassified | place: USA: Nebraska...
AAATATAGATATAGAATAGACATGAAAACCCTTGATCTGGTTGACTTATTTTTTTAATCATAGATGGCTCGAGCCCCAAGCCCCACTAAACAAGTAAACAACCCAATTATATACTAAAATATTGGTCTTCCTAACATCATATTCTTTCATATGAAAAAAATCCTATTCTATTAAACAGGAAGCAGTCAGTATGGATGCACGTGCAATTTATGTGACCCACCCAGCAACCACATCACAGAAAGGTACAAAAATCCTGCTAATGGTAGCGATTACTGGTCCTTAATTTCGGAGGGCAAAACAGTCAATCAGCTGCGGGAGTTACGTCGCTATCTACGGTCCTCATCTGCGTTCTCGAGCGGCATCCTTACGGTTGACAATTTACGACCTTACCCACCAGCTTCCAATTGCGCAAAATCAAAGCACGAGTGCACGAACATGATTTCTTATCAAACGTTTTTGTTTACAAGTCTGTACTGTCTATTTTTCCTTTTGCAGTGAAATTGTAATATATATGGTGAGTTTTTACATTTTTTTTTCAAACACAAGATGTTCTAGTATACACTAGGCACGCTTGGCAAGGGTCATTGAGCAATAGAATATGAGACGTGTCGTCTTGTGATGCCTCATAAGGCATCTCTGGATATTATATATATATACAAGTGTTTTTTTTCCTACAATTTGGTCAGTTTGACCAGTCCGGCTGCTAACACTTGGATATATGTCAAACTAAGCTATTATTTTTTCAAGTTGTTTTTGATATGCATGTGAGCCAACTTCTGCGTAGTACGATTAGAGTATGTTTGGATCGGACACCTGATTTGAGACACCTGTCTCGTGCGTAACCGATTGACACGGTATCATCTGATATTGGTTTTCAGAATAACGATGCTAACTACTCCGTTGTACTATCTTCACCTACAAAATCATGCAACTAAAGGGTCTGTAAAAATCAAACTAAGTTATAATAATGGATAGTATTAATATTTTTATTTTTAACAAAGTTTATGATAAAAATATATTTCATAATTAATCTAATATACTTATTTTGTATCATGAATGCTATAAAAACTTAGTCAAAATTAAAATTGTTGGACTCATAAAAAGCAAAGAATTATAATTTTTTTTATATGGACGAAGGCTGTATTCCTAATGTTATCAATCACTAGATAATTGTCCGTGAGATATTTCGCATATAGCCAAGTCAAAATCAGACCATGATATTTTGGTTTTGCCAACGTTGATGTCCTTGTGCTCTGTCCTGGATTAGACAATGGTTACAATTCGGTGCATGCCGATAGGCTATGCAAATTAGCCAACTCACTAGGGATGTTCACGCGTGTAGTCCATGCATGAAGAAGTGTTATTTCTTATCTATGCTCCACGTGTATTTCTTATTTGCATGTCGAATTTTCGTTGGGTGATTTCCAATTTCTTATATATACCTATTGTTTTTCCACCGAGATAAAACCATTAATCTCGTATTTTGTTTCGGCGGCTCATTCACACATACAACACTGTAGATCCCTGTAGATGTAAAAAGAAAAAAAAGACTCCAACTCCAGCACATATGAGGCCTTGTTTAGTTTTAAAAAAATTTGCAAAAATTTTCAGATTCTCCATCACATCGAATCTTTAGACACATGCATATAGTATTAAATATATACGAAAATAAAAACTAATTGCACAGTTTGGTCAGAATTGACGAGACGAATCTTTTGAGCCTAGTTAGTTCATGGTTGAATAATATTTGTTAAATACAAACGAAAGTGTTACAGTGTTGATTTTGCAAAATTTTTTTTGAAAACAAGGAGGAGCCCGCGGGAGTTACACCAAACACACTCTAATTTAGTAGGGTGACAAGTGGAAGTAGCGGAGAAAAAACTACTAAAATTTTAATGCAATTTTAGTTGCATAAAATTGCCTGACATGTCATTTTTTGCTTCCTCGACCTCCACTTGTGTGGCTTTTTTTTTAAGTCGCGGGGCGTCTAAATCAAAACTATTTCACTGTGACAGATAATCATGTTCAACAATTGATTGATTACATTGCTATTACTATCCCAAGTGTTGAACCAAAAGCATCTTAGATGCAAAACAAATCACTATATGCATGAAAGTACTAGTGAATTTGGTCTAATCCGTTCTAAAAAAATAATTTATCTAATATCTATTTTGCTATGCTATTCCGATTGATCTATCTAATCCTTGATTATACTACAGCAGTATATATGGTAATAATAATAACAATATCCATCCCGAGCCGCGGATTCCGGTTTTCGTACAAGTGCCCCTGGTATCCCACCAGTAACCAGGGGCGATACGGTCATTTCCCACCAGTCCCCTTCCTTCTACTGCTCCCTTTTCCCACTCGTCACACTCACCGCCGTCGCAGCAAATATTCCAATCCGACGGCGGCGTGCTCTTAAATCCCGTGAAGGGCTTCGCCGCGCAGACAAAAATCCCCCAAATCCCCTCGAGAGCCCTGCAATTTTTAGCCTCCCGAGCCCTGCGATTGGAGCCGGCGGTGGCGGCGCCAGCGGCCGCGGTCGGATCGTCGCATGGCGGAGATTCGCAAGTACGCCATGTCCAACCAGCCCCCAGGTACGTGCGGGTCCGCCTCTCGGTCTCCGCCACCGCTGAGTTGATCTCTATGCCTCCATCGAGGTTTTCTCCTCGGAATTTAAGGATTTTTACCGTTTGTCTAGGGCTGAGCTGCCGCATCGTGTATATATCCGTTTAGGGTTTTTTGGATTGCGTTTTCGGGTGATTTTAGGGCTTCGTGTTTTGCTTAGAACAACTCCTCAGGGTTAGAACTATTGTGGATAATTTTGTTTTTGGCTTGAGAGCTTGTTTTGCACTTTCGGGACGCTCGCAGTTGTCTAGGACGTATGATTCTCGAAATGAAAGGGAAATGGGTCACCATAAAAGGAAAATTATTGCGCGTCCTAGTGTGGAAGCCGTAGCACAAGTGATTGCTGGTGTTGTTGGTTAATGACTGATTAATGTCTCTGTTAATCTGCAGATATTCCTCAGATACTACTGGAAGCTCAGAATAGGTGGTTGCGGCCCACCGAAATCTGCCAAATATTGTCAAACTACAAGAAGTTTTCCATTGCGCCTGAGCCGCCGAACAGACCTCAAAGTAATGCTTCTTCTCACCCGAATTATTCCTGCTTTGGTATGCTGGATGCTGTAGACTTGTGCTCAGGTGGCATTGGCATATAGGATGGTTGTGTGGTGGACACATTCTGCGTTTTTTTATGCTGTAGGGAGATATATTCTCCTGTTTTCTAACGTCAGGACTCCAGTTCAACTATTTGCCTTTTTTGTTTCATTTTTTTGTGCTCAGGTGCCATATGCTTAATCATGCAAATGGCATCATGGATACATTCTGAGGATATCTTGTATTAACATATATTTCGTATAATGTTCTAACTTCTCATTCATCAACCATGCTAATTGAGTGGCTCATCGAACTTTTAGAAGATTAGGGACCATTAATTCTTTTTGTCACCAATCATTTGTTAATGACATCAGACAATTTTACCTTCCAATTGGACGAGATTGTAGTTGGTGAGTTTGTTTATGTTATCATGTGATCGCACTTTGCAATGAGCTTTCAGTTTTTTTTTTGGCGTTGACTGATGTACTAACATTTCTGTTCCTTGCTTGAAAATTTCTCAGGTGGTTCCCTGTTTCTGTTTGATCGGAAAATATTGAGATACTTCAGGAAGGATGGACACAACTGGAGAAAGAAAAAGGATGGAAAGACAGTTAAAGAAGCTCATGAGAAGCTTAAAGTTAGTGCATACAGAGCTCCTTTTGTTATTAAAATTTGAAGAAATTAAACACATGGTGGCTACTGCTGTGGTTTATGAAATGCTCCGAATTAGTATCATTAGTTTCTGGACATAGATTGTTTTAGATACTGCATGATATTATTATATAGAAGTAATGAAAATCTAGCCATTTTTTTTCATACGTCCAATGTAGATACAAGTGGTCAAAAGTGCAGAAGTTCTAAGTTCTGTTTTCCTTGATGACATTCTTCTGTGACTGGAGCTGGAGGAAGTGGTTGAGCTTTTCATTTCATTAACTTATAAGCTAGTTAACATTGAGTCAGTTCATTGGGTTCACTGATATTTCATTTATGATGCCAGTAAAAAAATGTTTACTTTCTCTGATTGGAAATATATAATTTATAAATTAGCAATATAAGATTTACATTGTTCCTAGTCATAATGAAACGATTGTTCCTAGTACTAATAAAAAAGATGGCGGGAATTGCATGGTGCTGCCAAATGACTGCTACTTTTTTCTTGTATCTGGCTATCTATTGTTATTGATTGTGGTTCTGCCACTTGATTACTCAAGCTTAAACCTTGTCCTTTAGGTTGGCAGTGTTGATGTACTTCATTGCTATTATGCCCATGGCGAGGAGAATGAGAACTTCCAAAGACGAACATATTGGCTGCTTGAAGAGTAAGTACAGTGTTATAGCTTGACTGACTATATAACATAAATATCTTTTGAAGTCTATTCATACTGCAGGCTGATAGCTGAGATGATCCCATAATAAAATTGAAATGATAATGATTATTATCCCCTTTTTCAGGAGTTTCATGAATATTGTTCTTGTTCACTACCTTGAAATCAAGGTATGTTTGCTTTCACATTATGAATTTGTATCTCTCTGTTTTCTTTGAAAGTTTTGTTAAGTGCCAGTTGAAAAGCTCATATTTGTTCACCATCAATGCGAGCATTGCTGGCATCTACGTCTACTTGTACATTTATGATAGCCATATGATCTCCTAATGGAAAAAGGACATAACAATTGATGGGGAAAAAGTGTCTGTTCCAATTGTGACTAATAGTCTAGACCAGTGCATGAATATTTGCAAACTGAAAGCTCACTGCTGCTTACCCTGTTCTCCAGTTCACTTGCTAACTACAAAATAAATTATTTCTGGCAGTGAAAGACATTCTGTCAGGGTGCAGGAATATTCTGAATTCAGTTTTTGCTCTGATCCAAGCCTTATTTAAGAATATTTATTTCCATATCTGATTGCCTTTTTTTTATTTTTTTTGCAGGGTGTCAAACAAAGTTTCAATCGTGCTAAAGAAGCTGAAGAGAATGCAGGATTATCTCATGCTGATAGTCCTGCATGTTCAAACTCTTTCGCTAGTCAGAGCCAGGTAGCCTCCCAATCTATGGATGCTGAAAGCCCAATTAGTGGACAGATTTCGGAATATGAAGATGCTGAAACAGGTCTTGCTGTTTCTCTATCTTCATTCTGCATCATCTGTACTAAGTATACATTAAACGCTGCATGATAAACAATAAATGTTTAGTGTCTCTAATGCATAATTTGCTGCAACAGATAATTCTCGAGCAAGCTCCAGATACCACCCTTTCACTGAGATGCAGCAGCCTGTGGATGGTATCATGATGGGTAACTTATTTGGTGCTTCAGCTCCAAGTGTTTCTGTAAATAATCTAGGCAAGCTTTCTGCTCCACCTTCAAATGTTATATATAATTGTTGGCTTTTAGCTCATGTTTGATTTTGTACAGCTGCAGGTTATCTTGGTGAAATGCAACCTACGGGAGCTAACTTAACCAATCATTTTTCCACTCGCAATGACGTAGCTAGTGTGTTCAATGAAACTGGCTCTGAGTTAGGAGGTGGTCCCAAAGCTTCAATTGATTCAGTGCTGTTGGGTGAACCATTTCAAGAATATCCAGGCGGCTTCATGGATTCGACACTCTATTCTTCTGTTGCAACGTTGGGTAATAGTCTGGATGATGGTTTGCAGACATTTATGTCTGAGGCGCTCTACACCAACAATCTCACACAAAAGGAGGTTGATGCACTTAGTGCAGCAGGCATAACATCCTCAAAGGTGTTTTGCTATTTTCTCGTCTTGCTCAATGTCTCTAAAAGCATTATAGTTTCTGCTGCTGGTGGGGTAACTCTGCAAATATTCGTTATTCATTTCTGTGGCAGTTGTCAAGTCCACCTGCAGAGTTGAGTCCCTTAGCTCTGCAATATCATAGCAGTGCACTATTGAAATCTATAAGCACCTTCAGTTTGGATGCCCACATAGAACATGACCCAGGAGAACTATTACTAGTACCTTGGGTTGCCATCCTTTTTTTTCATAAAAACACTAGGTGCTTCAACTTCTCATTGTTCAGCGACCACTGTTGGCTTATTATGTCAAATTACCCAGTAGAAAGAACTAACTTCAGCAGTGCACTTATATTCTAGATTCCTAGCTTTCTAAACTTGTCTAGTTCAATATATCTGTGTGTTGCAATTTACTGTAGTATCTTAAGGGCTTGTTTGGCTGCACACATATCCACCCCTATCCACATGGTTTGTGAGGGATTGAAGTGGAACTTAAACTAAATTCCACCTCAATCCCTCCCAAACCACGTGGATTGGGGTGGATTTGTGTGCAGCCAAACAAAGCCTAAGAATGATGCCGTAGGGCATGGGAAGTTTACCTATTTCCATGGACTGGTATGATGTAACACTCTATTTTCAGGCAGAGAATGATGGTTATACAGATCAAAGTGTCAGGTATCCACTTTTAAAGCAGTCATCATCAGATCTCTTTAAGATGGAGCCAGATGGTTTGAAGAAATTTGACAGCTTTTCAAGGTGGATGAACAATGAGCTTCCAGAGGTTGCTGATTTGGATATCAAGTCCAGTTCTGATGCTTTCTGGAGTACTACTGAAACCGTGAATGTTGCTGATGGATCTAGTATACCTATTAATGAGCAGTTGGATGCATTTGTAGTCAGCCCCTCACTTTCTGAAGAGCAGCTTTTCAGTATTATTGATGTGTCTCCAAGCTGGGCATACAATGGCAAAAAAACCAAGGTTTGTTCCATGTTCTATTATGTTTGTGGGCCCCAATATATATGACTATGAGGGCATGAGGCGTCCAAAGCTTATTGCATTATTAATTAGCATTGCTTTTTTCCTTCTTACACAATGCAGGTCTTAATTACTGGTACATTTTTGGCAAAAAAAGAAGATGTGGAAAATCGCAGGTGGTCTTGTATGTTTGGAGATGCTGAAGTCTCTGCTGAAGTTTTAGTGGATGGCTCCTTGCGTTGCTATACACCAGTACATCGTTCTGGACGAGTTCCATTTTATGTGACATGTTCAAATAGAGTAGCTTGTAGTGAAGTGCGAGAATTTGAGTTCCGCGATTCTGAGACACATTATATGGATACTTCAGATCAGCATACTACTGGCATAAATGAAATGCATTTACATATCCGCCTTGATAAGTTACTTTCCTTGGAACAAGAAGACTATGAAATGTATGTCTTGAGTAATGGAAATAAGTCTGAGTTGATCGACACTATCAATTCATTGATGCTTGACGATAATTTGTCTAATCTGGCATTGCCATTTGATGAGAAGGAATTGTCCACTGTACGGGATCAGAATCTTGAGAAACAGGTGAAAGAAAAGCTGTATTATTGGCTCATCCATAAGATACATGATGATGGAAAAGGTCCAAATGTCCTAGGCAAGGAAGGACAAGGTGCCATTCATTTAGTAGCTGCACTTGGCTATGATTGGGCTATCAAACCAATAGTTGCTGCAGGAGTAAATATAAACTTCAGGGATATTCGTGGATGGACTGCACTTCACTGGGCTGCATCTTGTGGAAGGTATTTCTAAAATAATTTCCCTCATTTTTTTTTTCCATCTGCCCTTCTTTGCTGGACTTTATGGTAATTCTGTAATTTTAGGGAGCGGACAGTAGGTGCCCTAATAGCAAACGGAGCTGCATCAGGTCCTTTAACAGATCCAACACAGCAGTATCCATCTGGAAGAACTCCTGCTGATCTAGCATCAGAAAATGGTCACAAAGGCATTGCTGGTTTTCTTGCAGAGTCTGCTTTGACAAGTCACCTCTCAGCTCTTACACTAAAGGAGTCACAGGGTGGCAATGTGGAAGAAATATGTGGAGTAACAGCACCAGCAGCTGAAGATTTTGCAGAACCAAGTTCTTCTCAGCTTGCTTGTGTTAATTCTCAGGAAGAGTCCTTAAAAGATTCACTTGGTGCAGTTCGTAAATCAACTCAAGCCGCAGCCAGAATATTTCAAGCTTTTAGGGTGGAATCATTCCACAGAAAGAAGGTTATCGAATATGGAGATGATGATTGTGGACTGTCTGATGAACGCACACTTTCACTTATTTCCCTAAGAAATCCGAAACCTGGACATGGTGATTTGCATTCTGCTGCTGTTCGTATCCAAAACAAGTTTAGAGGATGGAAAGGAAGAAAAGAGTTTATGATTATCCGGCAGAAAATTGTGAAGATACAGGTAATTTCTATTTGCTACTCTACTTTTTTGGCTCTGAAATCTCATATAACCTTATGGGATTTAGGTTATATTGGTACTCTGTTTACCATTTTTGACATAGTTAATTTGAGAAATAACTGTTTTTAGCCATTTACATCAAACTAATGGCTTACTCCTGTTGGATTTTTTTCCTTTTATGGAAATCTTTCCAAGTTACACTTCCATGGTGAAGCAAGTTTTTTCAGTCACTGGTAATTATTATTTTGTATTTGATGAAACGGCAGCCAAAGTCAAGTATGTGGTCGTAGTAGTAGTTATTTGAGGCACACTTCTTTTGGATATTGGGCTTATCTCTTCCCTGCGAAGTTCTTGATGTTTCAGTTTCAGTCTTTGCATTTATTTAATGATGATTTAGAGCCATCATATTAAATTAGGCTGTCAAGTACAAAATTTCCATCCCTTGTTTCTTCCTAGTATCTAAGAATACTCTCTTGTTTATTAGGCCCATGTACGTGGACATCAGGTAAGGAAAAACTATCGGAAGGTAGTCTGGTCTGTTGGCATTGTGGAGAAAGTCATACTGAGGTGGAGGAGAAAGAGAAGGGGTCTTCGAGGTTTCCAACCCGAGAAACAACTTGAAGGTCCATCATGGCAGATCCAACCTGCAAAGGCTGAGGCTGAGGATGAATATGATTTCTTGAAGGATGGCAGGAAACAGGCTGAAGGCAGGTTGCAAAGAGCACTGGCTCGTGTGCATTCAATGAATCAGTATCCTGAAGCAAGAGACCAGTACCGCAGGCTGCAAGCCTGTGTTAACAGCCTACAAGAGTCCCAGGTCCTCCCTTTTCTCTTAGCATAGTAGTCACCCGTTTTTCTCGAGCCCTCGCTTGAACAAGCTTTAGTGATCAATCTTACTCTGTCTATGCTGTTGATGTGTGGACAGGCGATGCAGGACAGGATGCTGGCTGATTCAGCTGGCACCGATGGGGGTGATTTCATGGCTGAATTGGAGGAGCTATGCCGGGATGATGGCGATGCCCCAATGTCGACTATTTCGTGACATGGAGCTTACTAGATCAGTTAGGCAGTAACCTGTTCTTTACCAGACTAGATGTAAATTCTTGTTACTAAATCGTCTCTACTCACCGTTGAACACCATATGATAATGATATAGCTAATACATGGACTTTTATAGTTCGATTTACCAGCTTGTTGCTCCGGTTACCGTCTTGTGCTTCTGTTGCGTCCTCGTGAATGCGGTTGGGTGTTTGCAACTTTGTCTGATCACCGTTTTGATTATGGCTTTACTTTTGTAACAAATGTTTCTGGCACGAGCCTGACTTCCAAGAAACAACAAGAATGAAATAGTCAAGCTCGCGGGATGCAAAGATATTAGCAGGGTAATGAAGATACTAGTATATGATTAGCATAATTTTAAGACATTAATATATTTCAAAGCACATGAATGTTTAATATGATAAAAATAGTGATATACAATTGAATCAAGTAAAATAAATCTTACATTATACTTTTTTATTTTAATTCAATGTAACAATATCGGCTATCAAACAAATGTTTTGTGGATTTAGAGCCTAGCCAGGCTCCTCGCTAGGCAACCAACAAATCTTATTTTCAGAAATACAACTAGCATGTATGACGTTACAACGGATACAGCACAGCGCAGCCTGGCCCGAGAGCCTAGCTCCTAGGAATCCATTTTGCCACCGCCGGCGAGGCTGGTGGCGCGTGCATGGCGCTCTATTTTCAAGTTTAATAAAAAATATAGAGAAAAATATAAAGATTTATGTCATAAAATAGGTACACTATGAAAATATAACTAACAAAGAATCTCATAATACTTGGTTGGTACAAAAAATATTATTATTTTGATATATAAATTTGGTCAAATTTGAAAAACTTTGACTCTCCAAATTTTTTAGAATGACTTAGAATTTGGGACGAAGGAAGTACGTTTTTTTTTTGGTAAGAACAACTCTATTTTCTACGTGGGCTGAAAATAGTCAAAAAAAAAAACAGTGAGTGGGCCTGGCGAGGCTGGGACGGGCCAGGCTCAATGTCGTAGAGGATTCAGCCATTCAGGGCGCGTACGCGCAGCGGGGCGCTGTTGAGGGCGGCGGTGCGGCACGGTCGAGGGAGGCGGCACGGGTGACGGGTCGCCCTCAAGTCAAGCACGTCCCAGTCGGGCGCGGTCGAGGTCTCGAGGACGAGGACGAGGACGCGAGGCGCTGGCGGCGTCATCCCTCCCGCGCGGGCACCGGCGGCGAGCGGAGGAGTGGCGCTGGCAATGTCTAACGGCGGGGAGCAACTGCCGGTACGTTCTGCTGCACTTATGCTCCACCTAAAATCTTGGCCGAGCTCCGGCACTGACCATCCCCACTCGTGTCCCCAGATACGCTGCCGCCGCCTGTCGTTCTCCTTCCTCCGCCGCGGCATCCACTCCTCGGCGCTAACTTCGGCCGACGCCGCTACAGATGCTACACTCCTGGGCCGCCTCACCCGCCTCCTCCTCCTCCACCGTTTCTCCGCCGCCGCCCGCCTCCTCTCCTCCTCAGGCCCCCTCACTCCTGCACTCCTCCACGCGGCGCTGCGCCGGGTCCGCCTCGACCCCGACGCCGCGTTGCACCTCTTCCGCCTCGCCCCTTCCCGCCCCACCCTCCTCGCGCACGCCCAGCTGCTCCACATCCTCGCCCGCGCCCGCCGCTCCGCCGACGCCCGCGCGATCTTGGCATCCCTCCTCTCCGCGCGCCCCCCGGCTCCGCCTCTCTTTCCGCACCTCGTCGAGGTATACAAGGAGTTCTCCTTCTCTGCAGCCTCATTCGACCTGCTGCTTCGCGCACTTGCCAACGCAGGCAAACTCGATGGCGCCCTCCAGGTGTTCGACGAAATGCGGACGCTCGGGTGCCGCCCTAGCATGCGGTCCTGTAACAGTATGCTCAACAGGCTTGCACAGACTGGGGACCTGGGCGCCGCAGTGGCAGTGTTTGAGCAGATGCAGCGTGCAGAGATTCTGCCAGACGAGTTTACGGTAGCGATTATGGCAAAGGCTTACTGCAGGGTTAAGGGGGTGGGACATGCATTGGAGTTCGTGGAGGAGATGAGAAAGATGGGTGTGGAGGTGAACCTAGTGGCGTATCATGCAGTGATGAATGGCTATTGTGAGGTGGGGCAGACCAACGATGCAAGGAGGATGTTGGATTCGCTGCCTGGGAGAGGTTTGTCACCAAATATAGTTACATATACATTGCTTGTGAAAGGGTATTGTAATGAGAAGAACATGGAGGAGGCTGAGGGGGTTGTTCGGGAGATTAGGAAGAATAAGCAGCTTGTGGTTGATGAGGCTGTTTATGGTGCAGTGATCAATGGCTATTGCCAAATGGGAAGAATGGAGGACGCAACTCGATTACTCAATGAGATGATGGATGCTAACCTCCAGGTTAATTTGTTTGTGTATAACACAATGATTAATGGATATTGCAAGTTGGGGAGAATGGTGGAAGCACATAACATTTTGCATGAAATGGAAGGTGTTGGTGTGAGGCCAGATACATACAGTTACAATAGCCTAGTTGATGGGTATTGCAGAAAGGGTTTGATGAACAATGCTTTTGAAACATATGATACAATGTTAAGGAATGGATTCACAGTGACTACATTAACATATAATGCACTCCTAAAAGGTTTTTGCTCGCTTGGCTTAATTGACGATGCACTTAGACTGTGGTTCTTCATGTTGAAGAAAGGTGTTGCACCTAACGAAATCAGTTGTAGCACCTTGCTTGATGGTTTCTTCAAGGCAGGTAAAACTGAGAAGGCCTTAAACCTTTGGAAAGAAACCTTAGCAAGGGGACTAGCAAAAAATATAACCACATTTAACACAGTTATCAATGGGTTGTGTAAGATTGAGAGGATGTCCGAAGCAGAAGAGCTTGTTGACAGGATGAAGGAATGGAGATGTCCTCCTGATATTATAACTTACAGAACATTAGTTAGTGGTTATTGTAAGATAGGTGACATGGATAGAGCTACTCACATTATGAATGAAATGGAAAATTTAGGTTTTGCTCCTACAGTTGAATTGTTCAATTCTTTGATAACTGGACACTTCATAGCTAAGCAACATGGAAAGTTGAATGGTATACTCTTTGAAATGAGTACTAGGGGACTTTCTCCAAACACAGTCACATATGGAGCTCTGATTGCTGGATGGTGTAAAGAAGGAGATTTGCATACAGCCTATAACTTATATTTTGAAATGGTTGAGAAAGGTCTGACACCAAATCTTTTTATTTGCAGTGCTTTAGTGAGTTGTTTCTACAGGAAGGGAAAGGTTGATGAGGCAAATTCAGTGTTGCAAAATCTTGTTGGTACTGACATGATTCCAGATATCAGTGCGCCCAGACTTGAGATAGGGAAAGTAGCAAATTTCATTGATACTGTTGCTGATGGAAATCATCATTCTGCAAAAATCATGTGGAACATTGTTATTTTTGGTCTATGCAAATTGGGAAGAATTGAAGATGCTAAAAACTTGTTTGCAGATCTAAAAAGCAAGGGGTTTGTTGCTGACAATTTCACTTATTCTAGCCTCATCCATGGTTGTTCTGCTTCAGGATTTGTTGATGTAGCTTTTGATCTGAGGGATACAATGTTGAGTGTCGGTCTCACTCCAAATATAGTAACCTACAATTCTCTTATATATGGTCTCTGCAAGTCTGGGGAGTTATCCAGAGCTGTTAATCTTTTTAAGAAGTTGCGGACAAAGGGTATATGCCCTAATGCTATCACCTATAATACATTAATTGATAAGCATTGCAAGGATGGTTACATAACCGAGGCCTTTAAGCTAAAACAAAGGATGATAGAGGAAGGTATTCAGCCTACCGTGTTCACCTATTCTATACTGATTAATGGTCTCTGTACTCAAGGTTATATGGAAGAAGCAATCAAACTTCTTGATCAAATGATTGAGAATAATGTAGATCCAAATTATGTCACATACTGGACGCTGATTCAAGGTTATGTTAGATGCGGTAATATGATAGAGATTTCAAAGATTTATGATAAGATGCATATCCGTGGACTTCTGTCCACCAATGTGCCTGGGGATGTAAAACAATCATGTCCTGCTGTATACAACCAGAATAGAAACACATGTCAGATGAAGATGCACAACCAGTGCTAGCACATTCTTAGCATGTCTACTTTTGTCTTGGAAGATGCCAGTGACGTATGGTTTGTATGAGTAGGCAAATCATGAGGAATCATTTATATCTAGGGATGATATGGTAAGTTCTTTTGACCTAGTGTTCTTATATATCTGCAACCTTAGTGAAAGTATGTTTATACATTCATAGTGTTCTTAGTGAAAGTATGTACTGTTAAAAATGTGTTTTGACTAACCAGGTACAGTATAATTTTACTCATTAACTAATACAAAGATAAAATTTGACCTAGGAGAATCTTAGTAGCTTTATGTTATTGGGGCACTGGGTCAAGATTGAAGCAGTTTGGAGTTGATAGAAATTCCAAGTTCTTATTAACAAGATGAAGGTAGCCAATTATCATGCGATACTTAAAGCACATTTAGAGTCTTTGATTTGATGTGTTATCTAGTGTCCTTATTTTCTTTTCAGAACATGATAGTAAAAGGTACACCAATTAAGTTCACCTCTCCCAGCGGCCAAGAGAAAATAAAACCAGAGAAGGAACTACAGCGTGCCAGGAAACAAATAATAAAGTTCAAAATTGATATACGTTGATATCATTTGCCAACTTGATTTGTATAATTCTACTGGGAGTGTTGATGATCCAGTAATGCCTCCAGATCAGTCTACCAATCCCGAACATGTATGTATGTCATCTAGGGGCGAAGCTGTGTTGTAAGTAGGGGGTGCAAATGCACCCCCCCAAAAATTACAAAAACAGTAGATTTGATCAAAATTTTACCATATATGCACCCCCTAAAACTCATGTATATGCACCCCCTAAAACTCATGTATATGCACCCACAAGCTAACTGCACCCCCCTCTGATTTGCTCTAGCTTCGCCACTGATTGTCATCAAGTGAATGTCAGATGCTCTACTTCATAGGATATATCAACTGTAAATTGTCAATATTTAAAAATTTAATTTGCTAGACCATGTGCTCAACATGCAAGTCTCATTAAATCATTTCTCAGCAATAAAATTATCTTTTGCGAAGGGACATGCAAAAGGGCATATCATGAGAAATGTTTGGAACCTCCCTTAGACAAAAGTGGTAATTATTTCTTGTTTTACTTCCAAATATGCGGCTCTATATTTGTTTGACATGGTTATCTGTTGAGTTTAAAGCCTAGCAAATTTGTTTTGATCTCCCCAACCCTCTTCCCTGAAAACTTTGTTTCAGCCTTTCATGCTGTCTTTTTTGTACTTAGTGTAATAATATTGTTACATGTGTTGCTGTACATTTCACGGGAAGGCTGTTGAATAACCTTCTAAATACCGTACTTATTGCAGGTCAACCAAAGCGGCATCTTTTGAGTACAGGCTGGTATAAGTGCAAAGAGACTCGTTGCTGGTCACTTCGTCCTTTTTTATCTGGTATGTTCACACTTCCAGTTTTCAAAACAGTCAATTTCCTATCTTGTTCTGTCTCCTTCCCATCAGATCGTTTCTGTTTGGTTGATTTTTTATGTCTCATTGCCTCGTCAGGAATGACAAAAATCAGCTTCTGCTGGGAATTTGCCGGGCAAATTGACCACAAACTGTCATGCCACCTTCAGTCTTATGAAGTGATAGCATGCATATCAGTCTTATTGCTGCAGCTGCTCATGTTGCTTCGGCAAATAGCTGGTTTACAATTTTCTACAACACAAGGTAGAACCTCTATAATCATTTATTTTTCAGGCGCTTTTCCTGTCAAATGTTTTAACATTTGCTTTTGCAGGGCAAACCCTTCAGAGTTTGTCATATCGCTTGCAAAATATGTCGAGGCTGTGTACCATACCCGTATATATGTGGGGATGCATTTCAGGATGCTTTTTTTGAGACAGCAGACAGAAGAGTCTAGCATATGAGGTAAGTTCAAATCTGTTTGCAAAACCTTGTAGGTTTTACTTTTAAAGTTCATTTTTGATATTTTCCTACACATTGTCTATTTTTGAGGATTAGTGCATTCACCAACAAAGATCTTTGGCTTAGCCATATGCGAATATACCTCGTTCCTTCACTGAATACTGAACTAGCGTTTACACAGTCATAAGTGGTATTAGCTGTCTAACCAGACCAGATATATTCAATTCCAGCTACATTCTGTTCGGTGGCCAAATTCACTGTGGTATTCTGTTAAGGTATATTATGGACTTGTGCTTCTCTTGTTTCCTCTGCTTACTACAAGCCCTTGTCAACCATATCCGTTGCAAATTTTCAGTTGAAAAGGATATTACTCTGGTACTGCCTTAAAGTTTGTTGGTTTTGCATGATCACAAAATTTACCTGTGAATAAATTTTGGTTGGCTTGGATGAATGAACTTCTGGTGAGAGACAGCCAAGGGTGTCACTATGGGAGATTGAGCCTCTGACACCTTTGCCAATGTATCCATCTCCTTGTCAGCTCATGTTTAAGTGTCCATGGCCAACAAGCTTGCATTATCTGCATGGTATGAGGTGCAGTTATGTTTAGCCAGCCTTTGTATATATGTTAGTTTATTAAATAATTTTGCAATATGCATTCTATCGCCTATAACCTTTCATGTGATATCTATCCGTAGGTGGGCAGACGAGGACCTGGTTCACTCAGGCAAACCAGGAGGATAAATACCACGTGAAATCAGTTGTCAAAGGACCACTTTCTTCCATGGAAGCTGTGGGAATATATAACAAGCATCTGTTTTAGTGAATTAATGAAAAACATACTTACAGCAACATGTAACAGATTAGTAATACTGAAGATAGCAAGTGTAGGTCAATGCATTAGGATTATGTGTACATTTTTTACCATGACAAGAACTACCTAGTTGTACTGCTTAGAAAAGATGTAACATTGGCTGTAAAGGAATAAATTCATGATACTTTGATTAACTCTGAATTTAGTGCAATGTTAGTCGTTAGATAGTAAACTAGACTACCACTGAAGAACTTTGAATTTGTTTGGGTGAAAAGGGTAGGTCAGGGCAAAGCATTCTTTCTTGTTCAGAAAGGGCACGGCAAGATTTGATCATTTGCACTTTCATTAATATTGAAACTGTTCTAATAAAATTGTTTAAGCCTAAACTGAGTTATTTCACAGCAGCGTTGCACATGATCACATCAAGTGCATGAGATGCGATTACGCTAACCGTTGGAACCATGGTTTTACTTTCGCAACAAATGTTTCTGGCATCAAAGCAGTATTTTAACTCTATTATATCTATGCAACAACCATTGCATTAAGCATTTCGTAAGCTAAAGCATCCCGTCCTCCCTGAAAGCAGGATAAATTGGCACTTCTGCAGTTTCGTTGCGATCCCTTCAAGGCTTCAACCAAAAAACGTCTCCCCGCCTTCTGCCGTCGTGCGCGCTCACGCCGTCAATTGATCCTCCATGTTAGCACGAATCCCAAAGCAGAAGGCCAAAACCCCGTCCTCCCAGGCTCCCTAGTCGTCGTCTAATCAACAATCCCGCAATCCCCATTGCACTCCGTCTCCGCTAGGGTTTTTCTCCGCAGCCGCACCACGCCGCCGGAGCAGCGCGAGACCCGAGGCGAGCCACGCGCGCGCGAGAGAGATGAGGCTCCTGACGCACAACATGCTGGCGTCGAACGTCCGGGGCGCAACCACCGGCTACCCGCTGACGCTGGAGGCGACCAAGTGGTGCACCAAGGAGGTGGAGCTCAACGCCGACTTCATCCGCGGCCTCCTCCCCAAGATCGACTGGCGCGCGCTCGTCGACGCCACCCGCGCGCTCGGCCTCCCCGAGCTCCTCCCCGAGGAGCAGCCCCCCGAGGAGGAGATCTTCGCCGAGGGCGCCGCCGACGTCGAGGGCAGCGCCATCCGCCGCATCCACCACGCGCTCCTCGAGGTCCACGTCCAGGAGGGTTCCCTCGTCTGCCCCGACACCAGCCGATGCTTCCCCATCAACAAGGGCATCCCCAACATGATGCTCCACGAGGACGAGGTCTGATCTGTGTGTGTCAGTTTCGCCCTGGCCGCTTTTGCTTGCTCACCTGCTCGTCATGGTCTGTCGCGAAGGGTATCCACGGCTTGTGAACTTCGTACTCAGTCAGATTGTATCTGTGAAGTATGGAATGCAGTCTTGCAGATTGTGGCCTTATAATATGATAGATAGCCGTGTAGTACTCGGAATTCCCGTTTTGTGTTGGTAATTTGGTGCACGTCATGCTTTGTTCTTTACTGTGGGCAAATTGTTTGCTGCCCTGTGACTGAGGAAATCGAAAGATGTAGTTATTTATCAGTGCACACATTTTGGCATGGAAATTGTGGGTGATTTGGTGGATCTAATTTTGTCTTTTTGATTTGGTGTCTGCAATTCATTCTGGTGGATCATGACTATAGGCCATAGCCCATGAGTCACAGACATGTGTCTGTAATCTGGTCTCCAGTGAGGAAACTACTTTTGGGTCAATTAGTTTTGTGCCGAACTATATATAGGGAACATATCTAGTGCAAACCACAACCTCCGTGAAAACCTGTGCAAACCATGGCAAAAAAGTCATCTAAATTCACCAAAAAAACACACATGTAGATGATATGATGATACACAACCCTGTAAAATATCTTATCCAAACTCGAATTCATTTGTGAGATATAAAAATAACAAATTTCTAGCAAATTCTGTGGACACCTTTCTGGCTTGA
>Ga0182004_10001256_pt1 | contig 18191 bp, 19 predicted proteins | sample Sormic07211540_1_FD_120479 | JGI IMG/M metagenome (GOLD analysis project Ga0182004, IMG submission 120479) | Endophyte microbial communities from Sorghum bicolor roots, Mead, Nebraska, USA - 072115-40_1 MetaG | ecosystem: Host-associated > Plants > Roots > Unclassified | place: USA: Nebraska...
GCACTTTCGTTTGTATTTGACAAATATTATCCAATTATGGACTAACTAGGCTCAAAAGATTCGTCTCGTCAATTCCGACCAAACTGTGCAATTAGTTTTTATTTTTATCTATATTTAATACTTCATGCATACGTCTAAAGATTCGATGCGATGGGAAATCTGAAAAATTTTGCAAAATTTTTGAGGAACTAAACAAGGCCTAAGTTTGTATCTAGTGGGGAGTATATGTACCCACGGCTGCATATGTGGCTTCGCCCTTGATCACACTCCCTCCTCCCTGTAGCAAGAGAACAACCGAATTGTTTTACCCCCTCCATTCCTAAATAAATCAATTACTAGAATTTGTTCAAGTTAAACTATATTAAGTTTGATTAAAGTAACAATATCTCTATAATATAAAACAAACATATTATAAAAATATTTTTATGGTATATTTAATGAAACTAATTTGATGCCAAAGATCTTGACGGATTTTCTTTTTCTAGAAATTGAATTAAAGTTAAAAAGTTCTTGACTTGGACAAGTCTAGAAATCTATTTATATTTAGAGAGAAAGGAGTATTTGTATGAAATCCTTAGATGCGATGTGCGGGGCCTGGCCGAGAGCCCCCGACGGCATCAACGTCGTCGGAAGGGAACGGGAGCAGGGCGACCGCTGCTGTTTTGATCCGGTCCTTGCATGCCCAACTGGAGCGCACGCGCACGCGAGAGGGCTGGAGGATGCTCCCGCAGTCCCGCCCTCCCGTGCGCTCGGTCCGCGACCGGGGCGCCATGGCGCCCGCGACCGCAGCACCTCTGGTCAGGTGGGCTCCTATGATATGAGCTGCTCCCGCAGTCCCGCGCTAGCTCGCTTGTAGGTGGCGCAACTGTGGGGAGCAAACGCTACGTACCGTAGTGTATGCCAGTGTGTGTTGAACGGATTTTGACCCCGCTCGCTGCGTACAATTAAGTGCAGCGTCCAAATGTGTCTGACTTGCATCGAGTCCTGCCCTTTTGTTCTCGGACAAACGGTCTGTTGAAACTTCTTCATCTCCTAGTACTAGTACTAGTGGTTAGGCATGGAGGAACCGTGGTCAAAATCCACGGTCAAATCCTTATACACGTTTGTTTTTTAAAATAAAAAAAAGGGCTCAAATACAAGGGACCAGCATGCTGAGCGTACGTGTACTTGGCAGTGTGGCGGTGTACCCGTGGAACGAAGGATGGACCCTTCGATCGGGTGCTACGTGCAGTTTGGCAGGGTTAGACTTTGCTTATGTCCTTCTTAATGAAATCAACGTGAAGTCGTGGTCTCGGAAGGGAAAAAAATATTACTTTACTTATGTCAAATATGAAAAAAAATATAATAGGACTACCTTTTTGAGAACGTGTGCGTCAGTGCCTGCCTGTGGGCACAAAATACAACCGACCGATGCCCCGGCTCAAGCTAACCTGAGCCATAACTCAACTGAATATATAGGTGGTTTATAATAAATTTCAGCCTACTGATTGAGCTCAAGTCTTCAAATCATGTTTTTTTCTTTCACAAGAAATGAGAAACTTGGCAAACAAGCATCTGTTATAACTAATCACAGTCTACAGAACTAGTCTTGACGAACAAGCATGTGTATGGTAATTTCACAAGAAAATGAGAACCGTGAGATCAGAGTACTCTTTATGGTTGGTTACATTAGCGCGCGCACCTCAATGTACCAGAGACGGACCAGTTTGAATCTTGATAAATGCTCTATGACACAAAATTCAGTTCAATTTTGACTACAGCAGTTTTCATGTGTGTGAAAACAAATAATGAGTAACAAAACTTCTTTACCCTTTTGTCTAATTGCCATGTGTCCTAGACTCTAGTATCCTAAATCCTTTGTTTCCCCTTCCACCTGTTAAGGGGAGGCACCCTTGCGGCAAGCATGTCTCTGCCAACATGGAGGGGGCCTCCAAACAAATAAAGAAATTTGTTCAACCCTATCCTAGACACAACAACAACAACAACCCTATGCAAAGAAACAGTTTTATGGACATCACGTCATGTAGTCTTGCCATGTTCTGCAGATGCAGTCCTTCAGTCAGTGTAGAGCATCGACTGCGGGAAAAACGACATGTCGTCACGGGGCTCCTCCTTGGCCCTCGACGCGTGCATGGCGTCGTTCTGCCTCTGCTGCTGCTGGTGCTGGCTCATGTACGAACCCATCGGGTTGTCGAACCCGGCGGAGGAGAACGCGAAGCTGCCGCTGCTCTGCGCCGGCGCGCCGGCGCCGCCGCTGAGGCCGAACGAGCCCTGACCGCCGAACCCGTACTGCTGCTGCCCCGTCTGGTACGCCATGCCCGGCTGCGCCGCGAGGTAGTGGCCGGCGTTGTCCGCGGACGGCGGCGGCGGAGGCGCGGGCCGGTAGAGTGCGGCGCTGCCACGCGCCGCGGGCACGTCGTGGTTGTGCTTGCCCTCGTACGTGGTGATCACGGCGCGCAGGTCGTGCGACGCGCGCTCCACATGCTTGCGCACCGGGCACCCGGCCGTCGTGCACTTGTAGTAGCTCCTGCAGTCACAAGAAAAACATTCACCATGAGCAAAAAAAGTTCACACTTGCACTTGCAGTAAGCTTTGAATTCTTTTCCACGGAGAGGGATTTTTTTTTTTTTACCTTGGGTTTGGATTTCCCTTCACCACCTTCTGCCCGTACTTCCTCCACCGATAGCCGTCATCGAGGATGTCGATGTCGCTCATGGTCTGGACAACGACCCTCGGCTCACGCACCGTCCGGTTGCCGGCCATGGAGATACCCTCGCCGTCACCGTCTTTCCTCCTGACAAAAAACAACAGGAATTCAATTCCACCTGTTCGATTGTTCCAAGCATGCAACTTAGCGCAAAAGGAAAACTGTGTCATCATCAAAGCACTCACCATCTCTTGGAATCCGGCTCGTCCTCGTCGAACTCGTCGCCGGCGGCGTTGGCGGCGCGCGGCGAGCCCACGCCGACCTCGTCGTCCCCGAACGACGCCGAGGAGTTCTCGGGCGTGGCGACGGGCGTGCCGCCGAACGAGTGCTCGGACGCGTCGCCGCCCTGCAGCAGCTGCGCGGCGGCGCCGGAGTTCCTGCGCGTGTTCTGCGGCTTGGCGTGGTTGTGCGTGCCCTTGTACACGATCTCGGTGATCTGGCCGTCCAGCGACCGCTCCACCTTCTTCTTGGTGGGGCAGCTCGGGAAGGTGCACTTGTAGTAGCTGCGCGGGTTCTCGCTCCCCTTCACCTGCTTCTGCCCGTACTTGCGCCAGTTGTACCCGTCGTCCGACGACCGCCTCTGCGCCTGGTGGCTGTACCCGCCGCTCGCCGGCACGTGCGGCGCCATCGCGCCGGCGTCCGACGAGCCTGCCTGGAACGCCCCGCCGTAGGCAGCCTGGCTGGATCCCGCGTCCATGCCTGCAGGCTGCTGCTGCTGCTGCTGGTAGCCCCATGGCTGCTGCTGCTGCTGCTGACTTCTATACGCCTCTTCACCCTGAAGTGTTGCAAGGGATATATTAGGATAATTTTATCATTGACAATTACAGTACAAACAAAAGATTAAAAGATCATGATCATAACATGATGCTAACCACAAGTGTTATTTTATATTTGTGTGCTTATTAAAGAAAATAGTCTAGGATACTATGCCGGACAGCAGTTCTGTTTTTTTTTTAGTGGTGTAGTTGTCTCTTTTGGACAAAAAAGTCAGCAAAGAGCCCACGAGAGGGTGATGACACAGATGATGGATGCTGATCTCACCAGTGGGGCCGCTGGAATCGGTGGCTGGAAGGTCGTCGTCGTCCGCACGGCCTCTTGGGTCGTCGGCGCTGTCTGGAACGAGAAGTCCGGGTAGGACTGCCTCTGCTCCTCCTTGACGCCTTGCTCCGCGCCCGGCGTCGTCAGCCAGCTGAACTGCTGCGACGCGAATGCGTTCGTCGTCGGCGAGGGGAAGATCTGAAACGTGCAAAAGCGCATTAGCATTCCAGGAACTTGTGGACGGCAGTGCGCGCCGCTGCACGGAGTTCGTCGGTGCTTGCTTACACTGGAGCTCAAGAGGGCCGGCGAGTCGAGGAAGTCGGCGGGGTTGAGGCCGCCGGGGATGTTGCTGAAGAAGGACGACGGCGTCAGCGGCAGGGACGGCGGGGTCATGGCCTTGTACCTCGACGCCCCGCCGGCCGCCGCATCCGCGGATCCTCCCAGCATGTCCGTGAAGCTCGTGCTCGCGAACGAGAACGAGCCGGGCCTCGAGCTCGCCGCCGGTGCTTCGATGCTCCCTGACGACGAGGTGGTCATCGGCGAACGATCAAACCTGCGGCTTCTCTGCGCTGCGACGAGACCGGCGGTCGTGTGTGTGTGTGTGTGTGTGTGTGTTCGGGGTGGCTGTCACGTCGTGTCCGGCGTGTACGTCCTGGCTGGCCGGCACCGTGGAGGAAGGCGATGATGAGGTGGGAGAGGAGGAGGTAATTCGGAGCTGCCGCTGCCTTGGATTTGTTCGACGACGGAGCTGCGCTGGGCTATATAGGCTTGGAAAGTTTGACTGTTGACTGGTCAAAGCTCGTGGAGTTTGACTGGCGGCGCTCGCTGGCCAGGCCAGCTTCGCGACGGGATGACTCTGGGATACCCACCAATAGCAGCGGACAGCGTGGCTGCACGGTGGCGACGTGGCCCGCGGTCATGTGAGGCGGGTGCTCAGGCGGGTAAAGTTTTGGGTGACAAGAAGGGTTGGTGGTCACGAATTGTTTCTTTGACCTGCTCAAACGTCCAATGGTATTAGGGGGGGTCTGATGGACTGATTTTTTATTAAACAATTTTGCTTTAGATTTGAAATTTATAATTATCTAAAGCTAGTATAGAACGTGACAAAATACATGATTTACTGAACAAAATTAACTCTAATTCTTTGGATAGGATGTACGTGTGCATGATCAATGACCTTGAGTTTTATTGTTCTCCCGTTTTCCACGGCTACGCATTTGAGTGTTTAGTTATCAGGATTTTGCAAAATCTGAGACTATTGGATCAACATCGATTAATGAATAATGTAAATTAGAGTTCTTTTAACTTATTCGAGAGTGTTGCCTCTATCATGAAAGTACTAAATTGTAGTCTCATATCTCTAAATTCGTTGTCATGTACTCATGTGAGATTTAAAAATCTTGCTAATTATTATTTAAGCGCCCACACAAAAAGAGACAAAAGCTCCACCTATTCGAGAGGAAATGTCTGGTGAACAATAATCATGAAAGTCTGGACCTTCAAAGAATTACTTCGTATAGTTCATATAGACACTAAGCATATGAACTATACTCTAATGGATATTTTTTAAAAAATAACTTTTTGTCTAATCACATAGCTTCTCTCTCTACCATCTACTTTTTTTTCGTCTCTCTATTCTCGTATAGACATATTTTTTTTATTAAAAAATATTTTCTCCTCATCCTCCTCCTCTCTCTCTTTTAATTTCAATGTCACATCACAATTTTGCTTCGTTAGTATCCTAATTAATGAATATATAGAAATTATCAGTTTTTGGGTTGGGTGTGCCCTTAGAATTTGTTTTGAATTCCATGTAGCTAATAATTATCTACTAAAAGTTTTGTGAGGTTCTATTTAGATCCTCGATTAATAAGTTAATTAATATCTTACCTACTACCTAGCTAATAATTAGTTATTATTAGCTAGTTTTTTTTTTGTCAACACAGCTAATAGTCAGTTGGGTACATTCAAACGGGGCTAGTAACTCTAGGGGCATGAAACTGCAAATCAACAGCTCAGGATCTGGATGAAATCCTCCAGCAGACAAGTTTAGGGACAACTTCAAACCATTTAATTTTGTTGATCTGAGAGAGAATTTGATTTGATAGGTGCTTGCAGTTGCAGCTTGGTAATATAAAGCGGAAGCGAACTGTTTGAACATTTTTCCTGGTTGCTCACAAATCGGTAATACCATAAGCAAAGTATACGTATGTTAGGTAAACTTTTTTCTGAACCTAATACAGTAAGATTGAAGGTTGTATCGTGTTGACATACAACGAGATTCGGTAGCCGTGGACGAGGTGACGAGCCCATGATACAGCAATGTAAAGAGCCAAGGGAAAAAAAAACACATTTGGTCCAATTCAGATGTCGTTTAGAATGCGTTCAACTGTTCAAGAGTTCGGCACCATGTAGGGGCTACGATGACTCAACCCGGTGAACTTAGGTACAAATTCATGTGCTTCTTGGGCCACGGACCATATTGCTCGTCTCCTTGAAAATGATTACGCGATTCAACGAGCATGTGGTTCTTGTGAGTGCGTAACGGATCCTTCTACTACATGCTAGGCATGTGATCTCGAGGTGTAGGGCAACAGAGTAGGCGTGTTTGATTTGCCCAAAATTGTGCTCCCGACGGCATGGTGCCGCGTATGATGCATGTGTTCGATGGGACTCGGAAATTCAGTGCCCCCGTGATACCATGGACCACAGATATTCAGCTGCCGTAATTTAAACTGAGATCTTAGCTAAATGTAAAAAAACCTATAGAGTAACTGATTGCTATCTGAATAAAAATTGTGGAGTTTATGTGTGTGCGCGCGTGCGTGCAGGAGTGAATTGAGTTCAAAATGAATAAGGGGAAAAGGCGTGCAAAGATAAATTTTATTTGTTATAGGTATTAATTAGGGATGAAAATACCTTCTCCATATCCTAATCCGTTTTTCTTTGTCAGATTCGGTGCGGAGCAGATAATACACGGATGCGGATTTTTTCGGTAGTCAAAATTGGTACGGATATGGAGCAGAACCGGATCGAAGACGGATTTTAATAGTTGAGTAACATGTGTATACATAGAGAATTATATGCTTGTTAAGAATTGATTTAGTAGAGAACAAGAATAGGCAATAGATAATAATCTTACATTGCATTCTATGTTGCAGCTCTCACACTAATAATTAACACTTAACATGGTATCTTCACTAAAAAATAATAAGTTATTAGCCCATAAATAATAGCATCTAGCAAATTTTATAATTTAAAAATTAGAACATCAAACAACCACATCACAAAATAAGAGTTCTCAACTAACAAACTTTTTAAAATCTCGAATTGTTTAGTGTAGGGAGAGAAACTTTCGGATATCCTATTTTGAACATAGAATAATCCGCATAGAATTTGCAGAGAACCCATATCCATCGGATTTTACCTATTTCATATCCTACCTTGTATCTGCAGACAATTGGATTCGGATTATCCATATCCGCACGGATATTAAAATTTTTTTCTTTATATCCTCAAATTTTGGATTCAGATCGGATCGGTTCGGAGAATTATCCACACCACTTTCGTCCCTAGGTATTAAACAAGAACTTCTAATGCTTATAAATAATTCATAATTTCGTGGACGTGTTCCTAGTAACCTAGTGTCTCTAATGCCACCAAGTTTTCTCACCAATGTTATTATGAAAGATAATCTACAATAGCCCTTATATTTGAAGGGAGTGCTGGATATCTGTTGACAAATTCTATGTAGTCAAATATGTTAGCTTTTTTATAAATGTGACCTAGTAGATAGTTCATAGTTGTAGCACAAATCCTAAAGCACAATCAAACGTGTAGAAACCTGACAGATTTAGTAACAAAAAAAATATGTCAACAAATAAATAGCAAAAGTCATATTTGAATCTAGATTTTCCAGCTCCGACATTATAACAAATAATCTAAGTAATCCTTTCAATTTTCATCTAAGTTACCCAACTAGCCACCTATGTGCATATCAAAAATAAAATAAAATGTTCCCTCAAATTTACTTTTAATTACTAACATTAACATCAAATTTTATACAAAAAAAACTAAATATGTATGTATAGAGATGAGCCACCACAAGAGCTGATATAACTAGCTAGTATTTGTCCTAAACACAATTTGAAGATCGACAAGATGTGACGCAAGGATAAAAAACCATTAAAATGGATGAAAACCATATAGAACAATCGATAAATCTACCGCAATTAAATAATAAAAGTACTGTTTATATCGAGAGAAAGCAAAAAGAGAAGTTATGATTTGCTATAGGTACGAAATATATCGATTAGTTGCTAATACTTTTTTATGCATCATGAATGTAGGACAGCAGGAGCACAAGTGCACAACAGCACAGCTTGTTGGATTTAACTTGTCTGCATGCATGAACCCTACTCAAAAGCTTGAGCAGAGTCTCGCTCATCACTCGATCACTGGTGAGAGTTTTGGACTTTTGATGTGTTCCCCCATATTTGGCTAACCTTTCTTGCGCTGCGCAAAAGTTTCCCGTGACGGTTACTGCTGGGTGCAGTGCAGGCGAGCGGTTCTTAGCAGACGACCATTCTTCAGCACGACCAGGTCACCAGGACAAAACGCCGTTCTTCGCGTATCTTTGCAGCCACACCCCCGACAAACTACTCGTAGCAAACAACAACACACTCCAACAGGTAGCTAGTAGAATCTCAGTTCTTCCCTCTAGCGACACCGACTGGATCGCACACACAACATGGCGAGTGGCTGTCCCCAAGGCCTCACGCACGATTATCCGCAAGTTTACGGCGTCGGATGCTAAAAATAAAGAACGCTTTTCATCCTGTGTTTATTTTTTTCCCTAATAAAAAACAAAAAAATCTTGGCTGCAACTGCAATGCAATTGGGTCGTTGGCCTGGACTGATGGGTCCACGGGCTGACGTTTCTATGCAGCGGTGAGGACGGAAGGAATACCTGTTCTGTGCAGCGCTGCATATACAGAGAGCTGCTGGCAGACTACTCCGTCGTCTCTTTCCTGGAAAAAGGAAAACGGGAAAAAGGAAGAAGATATGTTAGTTGGAGCTTCTCCATCTTTCTTGGAAGGTGTGTGCGTGTTACCCGTTCGGTTTGCTAACCAGAGAAGATGATGCTCCAGCTATCTAATTTTATTATAAGGGAAAACAGTCCACGTTTCTGAATTCTCTAATGGCTCGCCTGAATTCAGTAGCCTGTCTCTTCAGGGCAGGCTGAAAGCGCTGGTGCCACAACAGTAGAGTAGTGACTGACTGGATGAGTAGGCAACAAAGCAGGAGCTGTTGTTTTCAGTCCACTGCTGGCCGATGCAAGCGCATGCGTCGTATCGGCTGTAAACCAACGTATCGGTACACAACAACACCGGCACACGCGTAGTTCTCACTTGCTAGCTACCTGCCGTGTTTCAGCCCACTGTGCTCGCCGATGCAAGCGCATGCGTCGTACTCGTACCGGCTGTACACCACCGTGCACCGTTAGGGACGATGGCCAGTCAGGCCCTACCATTGGACCTGATCCTTTGGTCTCAAAGCTAATTTTCGAGACCATGGATCAACTCATTTCAGCTAAAGGCTAAAGGCTACATATTTTACAGTTACCATGGATCATGAATATTATTAACACTTTAAGAAAGATGAGAGACATAATATTTACGACTAATTTAATGATAGCATACACATTAAGATATGCATATCAAATAAAATAAGTTAAAAAGTGACATTTTATTTTCACCTCCAAAATATGATATTCTTCAGTTTATTGGCTCATTGGTATTGCTTTCATGTGTCCAACTAACTACCCAATAGGTCGATCTGACCCATTTTCATCTCCAACCACCCTATGTTACAAGTCCACAATAAACATCGACATGTGTTTGTCTTTCCTTTTTATGCAACATGCTTGCTACCAAGGTTAATTTTAATGGAAGTTTTATGACCTTAAATAAGTTGACATGACATATAATAGATGAAGAGAGAGATGAAAGTTTTACGGGATCAAATGAGTTTTACGAGGATGATTGGTTCTTCAGACCCGTGGAAATTTATTCCTGTTCGCTTAAGGTTATGTGCCGAATCTGTCAGTCATTCAGCAGCGTTTTTCTTTCATAATAAAACAGTGAATAATATTTTTAGCCATGACGTGAACATGCGGCTGAAGGCAACAACTTACGATCTGTGTTGAAAAAAAAAACAAAAAACCCGGTGTGGCGGTGACGCGGTGTGTACGATCATAAGCTGCTGATGCTAGAGCTGTAGTAAGGCTGTAGGGTTTTGTCTCCAACTCCAGCTGCTGTTTTTTTCAAAGAAAAAAAATGGTACTGAATCCTATAAATTGCAATGCCGTGGAGTGGAGACGAAGAAACTGCAGAAAATGATGTGTTGATTTTTCCAGACGACGACGGTGCATAGAAAACTAAACCTGCTGGGAAAAAAGATGCCTCCCCACCGGAGACAGACAAGAATCAAAATCGACTGAAACATGCCGTGCTGTCATCGCCAGCCATCCAAGCTGTTTGCAGGGATGCCGGAATGCTCAGTTCTTCGTCCCACGACAGGACAAACGAACGGCGTTTGGTCAATTCGTTCGTACGCAGCTCGCTCGCTCTGAGGCCCTGTTTTTTTAGATCACGGAATAAACAGCATTCCGGCCTTGGCATTCACACGTGAATGCTTGGCCCAACAATAAAAAAAAAGATACTTAGACTAGAGTTCCGCTATACGGACACTAACATAGTTCAAAACAAAGACAACAGCCTACTAACGGCAGCCGCAACAGAAGCATATCACTCAGCAACCTTACAAAGAGCACATCGCGCAAAAAAAAAACAAAGGATTGCACACCTCAGACAGGAAAAAGCAACCAAGACTACCAACCTATCCTTCTTTGAAGCTTCCAAACAGAATCTCCAAAGAAAAACAAATTCCAAACAAAACGAGCTACCCGACAGTCGAAAAAGAGGTGCTGAATGGATTCTTCAAAGCCGCAAAAACTGCACCTAGAATCACCCCTCCACTTTCTCTTTAATAAGTTATCCTTTGTTAACACCACTCCTCTTAAGTACCAAAGAAAAATTTTAATTTTCAAAGGTATTTTCGCCTTCCAGAATAACTCCTTCCCTCCAATTCTCTCCACTTTCATTAACTCTCTATATAGTGACTGAGTTGTGAAACTTCCATCTTTCTTTAGTAACCAGGTGAATTTATCTTTTTTATTGTTTAGAGAGACCGGCAACACTAGAGTAACCAGCCTAATCCACTCTTCCAACCTCTCCCCCATTAAAGATCGCCTAAACGAAATGTTTAGCGGGGTTGAATTCAGTACTTCCGCTACAGAGACATTCTTTTTCCTAACCAAACTGTACAAGTTCGGAAATCTCCACGTCAGCGGCTGCTGGCCCGTCCACACATCTTTCCAGAATCTAGTTTGGTGACCACTGTTTATCTTGTTATTTTGGTTATTATAACACTTGTGTTTATATTTAGTAATTATTATCCAATCATAGATTAACTAGACTCAAAAAATTCGTCTTGTAAATTACAAATAAACTATATACTTAATTATTTTTATTTATATTTAATGCTTAATCCCCTAAAGCAACCAAACCAAGAAGAACCAGTCCTCAATTATGGATGATGATGGATCGACACCTATCCCCAATCCAACCATCCTATCTGTATCTATCTTTGTCAATGCACCGCGCCATGGTTCCTTTCGCCCAAGCAGGCAACCGTGCCGCGACCTCTGCTCCTATCCCGGTGTCTCCTCTGCTCCCTTGCACCGGTCTGCCTGCCGTGGCACGGACATCGATCTTCTGGAAGAAACACGTGTTTTATCTGCAAGTCAGACAAAACTCCGGGATACGGCACCGGCGCTTGTTAATTACAAATGGTTGCTACTAGCTAGACGAAAGACGAGACGGGCGAAGAGTGCGGGAGTTTCCGAGCTGTTTTGCATGGACAGCGGCGTTCGTTCACGCGGCATCTGATCTGACGAGTTCGGCATGGCAAAGGCCCCCCCAATCTGCAGCTGAAGAACTGTTCAAAACGATCGACCGCCGTGCATCCTGCAAGCTCGACGGCCGTGCCATACGGGGAAGCGGCGGTGCATGCATGTAGCAGACCGGCCAGTAGCTGTCAGCAACAGCCGGAGAAGGCAGCGGTCTCGTCTCGCGTACTGTAGCAGATGTCGGGCCAATGGAGGCAGGTCAGCTGAGGATCGCACAGCTGAATCAACGCCTGCAGAGCAGAAATGGTCAAGGAAGGCTATTGGCCTATTTAGGACGCTGTGTTAGGCAACCTGGTAGACACGTTCTCAACCTGCGCGTGTTTATCATGTGCTGACGTCCTATGGGAGCATGAACAAGTTGGTACAATCTGCAAGAAAACAAGATTCGGGCGAATCGGACCCCATTGAGCCGGTAAACACAAGACTTTGTGTCTCTGTATATTATGATCATACGAGATTACGAGTGACATCGAACCAACAGTGAATAACAGCAGCGGTTGCCTCACATGGTCACAGCATAGCATCTGTCTGTGGTTATTTATTCCTATACATCTGAAGTGCATAAGGCCCCTAGGATCCATGGAGATTAAGGAGATAGAAATCTACTCCGTTACTGACTAGTAAATAGAGTAATTAGTAGCTAGCTAGCTAACTGATCGATGATCGTCAGAACAAGGTTGAGAACCATCAGGGCATGTTTAGTTGGAGCCCTGGAAAAGTTGTCTGCCCAGGCAGCTCCATCCAAACACAGCCAACCAAAAATCTCAGGGTCTGAATCAACAAGGCCCTCAGTCTTCGGCCCAGCAGGTTGCGGTCTTCCCAATCTTGTGGAGAGCCTTGACGACTTCCTCTGGGGTAACGTTCCCTGTCACCGTGACCTTGTTTATCTCCGTCTCAAGGTGATAGCTCTCCATATCTGCATGCGCATATGTGCACGACTGTAAGCATGGTGAACGATACAAGAGCTCAAAGTGAATGATTTTTGTGGTATGGAAAGAACTGAGGTTGATGGTCAGCTTACCGTCAATCGTTTTGATTGCCTTCTTAATGGCCTTGATGCACCTTTCACAGTGCATCCCAACCTTCAACTCCACAACCTGTGGCCATATGAACTTTCAGACTTGCTTACATGTATAAACATGATAGACAAACTACTAGATGCATGTAATTCAGGTAATAAACAAAGTAGCCTATAAAAAACTTACAGCCATGGTTCCTGGAGAGTAGAGCCGGGAGAGTAGCTGAGTAGGAAACTACTGTACAAAACTCAAACAGCCTTCAAGTAGAGATGCCTGGCTCTCTGCATCCTGGAGCTTATATAGCTGCCGCCGTACCTTCCTCTTTTCTGCAAGCAATTGCAACTTTTGTTCTCCACCGTGCAAAATAAAGCATGCACTTTGCAATAGTTCATGAGGTCAGAGACTTCACACTCGAAAAGGACCACTGCAAACAGCCAAAGGCCACTACAGGAATATGGTAGATAAGAATCTCCTTTTGAACTGTCTCCAACCAATGGCTTCTAAAGTTACTGATTACATTAGCTGACTTGCATAATTGCTCAAATGGATCGATGTAATGAATTGCATATTTTTTCTGTTAACCCGTACATCTAAAATGTCAGTTTGAATATCTCTGACATTATTGCCTATTCATTACATTTTCCTTTTAATATAAAACAGCTGAATTACTAACCAACTGAACAGGAATTTACAAAAAGCGATGCCAACTAAAACAGGAGAACGACTTGGCTACTTCTAAATAGGACTTGGCTACTTGTGGGTTAGCTTTTGAGCTGGATGCTACCATTTGCCACGAATCCTGAATCAATTCCTCCCGTCCCCCCAAATTCTATTACTGGTTGGGTGGGTGGGATCATTTCACCATCCACCGTGAGTTTGACATTGATACCATTCCCCTCTGCTACTCCATTAGAGACCGGCAATTCAGCCGTAACCACTGATCCTGGCCCATTCTCCACATCATCACCGTCCATAAGTTTCTCATAGAAGCTGCCGTTCTTCGCATCATATAGGTTCCCCGTGCGCACCTCCTGTGCAAGCACACATGGCCAGCAGAATAACCACTGCGTGTAGTCTGTTAGTGATGCTGATCCAAAGCACCACCGGCTTCTGGGCAGCCCAAATGTCTTCCTCATCTGGATCCTCCAGAAACCACCGTACAGCAGACCAAAGAAACACAGCACAATCCCTGCAGAACCAATGAAATCACCAAGGACGTAGTTGTGGATTTGCATTGCTGTGATATTGAACACCCAGAATGGCGCAACACACAGCAGCAGGAAAATGACTGTGTGCACATACATGTTGCCAAACCCAAGCCGCTCCATGTTCCATCCGAACACACAGAACGTGCAGAGGAAAGAGAGGTAGCATGCAGTAGGGTCCTCGCTGCAGTCAAACAGCCCACCAGCCCATGCGGGATTGCTCACCACAGTTCCTGTTTCAGGTGACTCGACTTGAACCATGTCTGATTCATTGGTTCCTTCATCAGACAGAGCATCATTGCCTCTGCCAAGAGGACTGTACACTGTGTATACTCCAGCAAAGACTGGTGCAGCGATGCCTAGGATGAAGAAGAAGTTGTCAGCAAAATCCGAGCGTGATCTGCTGGGGTAGCCCCAGTACAGGCCACAATCAGCATACTGGCATAGGCAAGTGATGTGGAGGAGGGCAACCACAAAGGATATGTGTGCTCGCTCATTTGGACGGCTCATCCCATTCTTGCAGTAAACTTTCCTGAGCTTAGCAGCGTCCTCTGGCAGCCACCGGCAGAGGAGAACAGTATGGTGGATGATATTTGGGTGCTCGTATAAGCTCATGAGGGTGAAGAGGGCGTTAAGTATTTGATTGTCAATCTCTATCCAATAGTTTCTCAAGGGCTTGGAAGGGAATGCATCGTTCAGCAGTCCCAACATTAGTAAGACTAACATGCCACCAGCGGCACCAACACAGAGCAGCCATATTAGGAGGGCAATGTGCATAGGATGCTTGAGCCATTTCTTGCATACAGTGAAAACTGAACTCCAGTCGATTGTTCTGATGAACTGAACATGAAGACTGCCATGGACGCTAGCGGATGGAAGCCGAAATTTTATCAATGGGGAACAAAGATTGATCTTCTTTAGCCACTGCACCGAGGGAGTGGCTTTCAGGAAATCAAGAAGCCGTCGCTCATGACGGGCTGTACCTTGCATTGGTCCATCATGAAGAGCAGGAACTGTGATATGATATTCAGCCAGAATCGGTGAACCTGGATCTGAACATGGCACATCTTCTATACCATCTTCATTGGTCCGAGCCATTTATGAAGTCACTGAGGCTTGTGCAAGGGCATAGGATGATCCACTCGAAGCAGTTTATTATAGAAATTACAGCATCTGTTTTTTTTTGAGGGAAAATTACAGCATCTGTTGCATACGAGAAAAGAAAAGTGATTTAGAATAGTGGATTTCTGAATTCAGTGTATGAGCAAAATATATCTGCAAGACAACATCACAAATAGTGCATCGATCCTCTGAGAGAGGGGAAGCATGGAGTGGCCTCCGGCAAGGATGATAATACTAGGCTAGAGAACTACTACGTTCAGCAATTTCAGCAAATCTATAGTCGAGCATATGCCGTTCGACTTATCTTGGTTTTGTACACATATAAGAAGATAGGTCACAGGTACCAGTAAGATTGTAAGAATCGACATGACAATTGATGAGTTCCATGATATTACCAAGTACGAAGCAAAAGTGGGAAGATCTGCGAGTTGCCTCAAAGACACAGGCACAAAAAGAAGCGTACCTCTGGATCGGATGGAGGAGTTAGACAAGAGCAAGGAGTCCCCTCGAATTAATCAGACGGAAAGCTGCTAGACTGATCAGGACCCGCAGGGCCGCACGCTCGATTGAACCTGCAAGCAGCTTGCGATGAACTGGAGTTGTGGAGGGATCCTGGGCTTGGGGAAAGAAGCAAGCAGAGTAGCCAGTTGACCCCCAATTCTTGACGAACGGCACCGAATTTTAATCCGGCGAAAGACTATTGCTTAGGAAGGAAGCTTGCGACTTCAGTTCCTTGGACGGCACAGGCTTTGTCAACTGCAGCCTACCAGTTAAAGTACCCCGCGAAGAAAGCAGTTGGGCAGCTTCACTCACCTGACGTCACTCGAAAGCAACGCGATGAAATGGTCCCTGCGCGCGTGTGGCCAAGGTAAGCGCACCGGATGTGGTGACGAGAAGGTCAATCCTGGGCGGCGAGGTGCGTTGGGGCCGGGTGTGCTTGCGAAGCGATGTTCCCCGGTCAGACGAAGCCAGCGGGCGTTGAAAGCAGGGAAAGCACCTGAATTCCACGGCCGTCTTCGCGCCGCCGTGCTTACGCGAGTCCACCGAGGCCGAGGCGGCACTGCAAGATTGACCGTCAGGGAGGACGGCACGCGTCCTCAAGATCCACTGGTTCTCCACCGACTGGTCGGCTACTGTGACGAGGCATGGAACCAAGTGAGAGACACGGAGATTGCGGGCAACGGGGCAAGACCGAGGAGAGAACGGGGGAGGATTTGGACCAATGCGCGCACCTCGAAGTCGAAGCTTCCGATTCTCGAACACTCCGCGGCGAATCTTGCCGGTCTCCGTCCCCAACTACCACTACCAGGGTCGCGGATTCCCCAATGGCTGGCAAAGCAGTCGCGTTGGGAAAGGAGAGAGGACTAGAGGAGGGAGCCGGAGGGCGAATTTTCCTGTTGGGCCAGTTCAACATGGGGCTGTATTCCGTACAGCTTAGATTGGTTCAAGGCCCAGCTATAGTTAATGCCTCGCGCCGAGTCTGCGTGCTTTTAACGGCCCATGTATGAACCCAGCAACTTCGGGCGTGTTTGGTATCCGCATGAGGGCTGGGCCAGGCTGCTCGGATGTATGGGCTCGTGTTTGGTTGGCTGGACAAATCACTCAGCCAGGCTTGCACGCTACTCAAACAATGAAAGATGTTGCATCCAGAGAAACGCTAGAATTAGCCGCATCTAGTGAGTCAGGCTCACGCCATGCACGATTAGCAAAGCTATTGATGTCATTAGTACATAATTAGTGAATATTAAGTGATTTCAAATCAAATTACGATTGAATTAGGTAAATTAAAATTAATATGGCACACTATCATAAATAATTGATATTTTAGTATTTATATTGACATATTTGTTTTACATGATTTATACTCATGTGGGCAACCAAACAATTTCTCTTCTAAATCAGGCTACCTGCATGTAAGGAACCAAACATAAAAGTCTGCATACGCTTAGCTTTGGCTAGGGTAAGCCAGGCCCATGGATACGAACCAGGCTAGCTACACGTGAGCAACCAAACATGCCCTTATCCACAGGCTGCTACCATTAAAAAAAATCTACAGGCCGCTAGAGCCCAAAACACGCATCACACCTAAAAGGCCACAAATTTACTCATATTTGGGCTTTGCCAAGGTTTAGAAAGAGAAAAAATACACATTACCTCAACTTTTGAAAAAAATCTATTTTCCTCCTTGAACTCTGGAAACCGAGCAAAACACCATCCTCAACTTTTAAAACCATTAATCTTACCTCTCTAGACCTATTATAAGCGGTTTTGAAGACAATTTAGTCTTTTTCTTTTTTATTTATTGGATGAATCTTGGAAAATTATAGTAAATTACAGAAAAGTCATAAAATAGAAAATCCATTTTTGTTACACTCCACATGTAGATCATAGTAAATCATAGAAATTTTTTGTTGGACTTATGTAGAGTCTAACAAAATTAGATTTTTTATTTTATGATTTTTCTATAATTTACTTTGATTGGATGTGCTTACTATATGGCCGATGGAGTCTATCTCATATTACAATTATATAATGATTATAATTATTGGTCATATACTGTGTGATGTAGGAGGAAGTTTTTCATTTGTTTGATGAAATAAACTTCCATTATCTAAAAAAAATGAGATTATGTTATAATTTTTTTTGTATAAACTTAAAGTAAAGCGCGAACCACACTGTTGTGGCTAAAATCGTGATCCACACCCTCCCTCCCAATACACAATAATATTTTGCTTCTAAATACCCTACTGTGCGTCTCTCTCTCTCTCTCTCTGATATGGATTTAAGAGGGAAAAAACTAATCAATTTGAAAATAAACTAATTAATTAGCTTAGTGTAAATTTCATATAGATTAAGTTAGGCTTGGGCTACCCGACAAGGATGAGAAGGCGTCCGCGGAGTTCTTCAAGGCAGCCACGGTTGCTACGGTGGGAGACGGGCGATCTACGCTGTTCTGGATCGACAATTGGATCGATGGGTCCTGCATCCGCTCCCTGGCGCCGGCCGTCTTCGGTGCTGTGCCCAAGCGCAGGCATGGAGTCACGGTAGCTGAAGCCCTGCAGAACTCC
>Ga0182004_10001257_pt1 | contig 18187 bp, 21 predicted proteins | sample Sormic07211540_1_FD_120479 | JGI IMG/M metagenome (GOLD analysis project Ga0182004, IMG submission 120479) | Endophyte microbial communities from Sorghum bicolor roots, Mead, Nebraska, USA - 072115-40_1 MetaG | ecosystem: Host-associated > Plants > Roots > Unclassified | place: USA: Nebraska...
ATCTTAATTAGTACACTCACGTTCCCTGTGGAAAATCGATACTCTGGAATACTCCCGGGTGAAGGCTACATCGGTATCCGTGCGCTTGTGGATTTTTCTGTTTGCGTTTAAAATACCCAACAATAGTGTAACCTGTAGGAAGGCTAGGCCAATAGGAAGGATCAAAGGCGCCCGATTGCTAGAAGTCCTAGGGATCCTGCTGCTCAAACTCCTAATAGGGATCCTAAAAGGGGTGAAGCGGAGAAGCAGGAGGAAGACTAGCCTTCTCCTCAAGGTGCCTCATGCGCCTATCCTGCTTGGCCTGATAGTAGTAGAAATAGGACATGAAACGCGAAGCACATGGCGAGTGGCATTGCCATGGCCACGGCCACGGCCACGCACACCTAAAGCACTAGTAGGAGGATCCATCGAAGGTACATTATACTCATCATCATCAGCCACATCCTCAGTAGCCTACCTTGGTTCAATACCACCTACATTAGTCGCAGGTTCTTTCCCTTTACTAGCTTTGGCTTGTAACCTTTTCACATTCTAGTCCGGATGCATGACATCATGATGAAAACCAAAGCTAGTGACTTGCTCAATGATATACATGAGATAAGGAGCATAAGGGAAGGAACGAGTGGAGGTGAGGGATACTTCCTAAATGTGGCACCACATAAGATCGGTGTCACTAAACCGCTTCTCAAGTCCAAAACAGACACGAATGGTGGCAGCATGATTTTGCATAGTAGTAGCATCACCAATCATGGGATCAATAGTGGCCCTAAGCAAATTGTTGAGCACATAAAAATAGGGCTTCAAACCATCTGTCTTCCCATTGGCTTTGGTTGGATCAACATAGAGAGCTGCCTCAACAAAATTATCCTTGCCTGCCCCATTGGGAGAAAGATCATAAAGGCTACGCGCTGCACGATCATGCCTAACAAAGCCAAGAAGACGAGAGACCTAACGGTAATCACAGCGGTATTGAATACCCTCTGTCATCCAATGCAAAACCTTATGCTCTTCATCAATATATAAGGTGGCCCAAAACTGACAAAGTACCTCAGAATTCTAGCCATGCTTGAAGTTCATGAATGGCAAGATGAGCCACTCCTCAAGACACTCAATGAGGGCATCAGTTTTAGCATGATGATGACTTTGAAGGGAGAGCAAACTGGGTGCCTTGTGCATAATGATAGGAGTAGTAGGACGATGAATACCCTTCTTCATGCAAACAGATGAAATAATAGTCATTATGAAACTGAGACCAAAACCTATATTCTAGACCCTCAAACTTAGACCAATCAAAAATATTATCTTGTCGCATCCGCTTGACATCAGAAGATTGAGCTTTGTAATCAATACCTCGCTTGGGGACGCAATCACTAGGAATGTTGGGGCGCCGAATGCGAGTGTAGTGGTTTTGATAGCGCTGAAGAACCCAATTCATGGTGAACTGCCCAATGCACACCAGAGAGTTATGAACAACGTCTGGGTTGATGGCCCTTCCCTCAACTTCCATCGGACCGGGGGCCACGGCATCACGAACCATAGTGTGGTGTAAAGGAAGAGGACATGGAATAGTGCACCGATCTAGATAGGAGCGTGGACCTTCATCAGATTGAGCCGGTGTGCTCGAAGACTGTCCCTGCTGCGAAGGAGGAGGGTTGGTGGTACGACGAGTATGGGTACCACGAGCACAATCCTCCTCACCATCCCACAAACTCTGAGGACGAGGACGAGCGGAGCAAGATGGGTTCACACGAGGATCCGACATACTGCAACACGTACATGACAAGGAAAGGACTTAGGCATGGACCGAGTAGGAACATGGACTCGTGCAGTCCACTACCCGTCGGAAGTTCCAGTGCTGGGGACTACAAGTTCTAGTCCAAGGCAGTGGGTGGCACGTGGGAACATCCCGACAAATCCGTCCAAACATCTCGCATGATAGGCATTCACAAGGCATGGGTAAACAATATAAAGCTAGCACATGCGAGTAATCGACCCAAAGCAAAGTACATTGGGTGATCGGGTGCGAAATCTTGGTACCTTGGTCCTAGGTGATGAGAGGATGAATTCGTGCACATGGAGTCTTTTTGATGGCCACAACCACCTCCAAGATGATCTCCAAGACTTGGGCAAACCTTCCCTCAAACAGATTTGGATTTGAGTGGAGGAGAAGATAGATCGGAGAGGAGGAAAGTGATCCACCGCCACCGCAAGAGAGAGAGAGGACCAGGTGACGAGAGTCAAAGGGTAAAACATCACCCGGCTGCAGTATTTATACTATGGTAAAAGGGCTGACCGGAAGTTCAGATGAAGAGAACCAGAAGTTCTGATGAACGACCGGATGTTCCAATGAGAAGCCGGAAGTTCCGATTGAACATAGAAGATCAGAAAAGGGGTGAACCACGTGGTATACCTAATCCAACTCGAAGTTGTCCTGATTTCATGAAGTCATTACATAACTATGGACATCTTGGAGCTGTGAAAAATAGATTTTCAAAATTTCATGCAAATTTTCACAATGGTTTTGACTTATGCTAATTCAACAAGTGTGTGCAAGACATCAAGTCACGTTACGAGAATCAATGATATTTAGATCATGCCTCAAAGCACAATATCTTGACTCATCTAGAGGTTTGGAGAAGTTATCGGCTAACTGAAATTCAGTTCTCATATGTTGAACAGTGATATCTCCTTTGGATTGGTGGTCTCTCAGAAAATGGTGACGTATGTCTATGTGCTTTGTTCTAGAGTGGTTTACAGGATTGTCTGCTAGCTTGATGGCTCCCTCATTGTCACACAAGAGGGGAATCTTGCTTTGCACACAACCAAAGTCTCTCAAGGTTTGCCTCATCCAAAGTAGTTGGGCACAACAAGCGCCATCCACCACATATTTGGCCTCGGCAGTGGAAAGGGCAATAGAATTTATCTTCTTCCAACTCCAGGACACCAACGACCTACCAAGAAATTGGCAAGTCCCACATATACTCTTTAGCTCTACCCTGCAATTGGCATAATCCGAATTGGAATAGCCAAGTAGAATGAAAGTGGAGCCCTTTGGATACCATAAGCTAAGATTAGGAGTGAACAAAAGATACTGAAAAATTCTCTTAACAGCCATGAGGTTACATTCTTTCAGATTAGCTTAAAATCTTGCACACATGTACACACTAAGCACAATATCAGCCTAGATGCACAAATGTAAAGCAAAGATCCAATCATGGAATGATATCCCTTTTGATCTATGGCCTTGTTGTCTCCATCAAGGTCAAGATGTCTGGTTGTGGGCATGTGTGTCTTCATGGTTTTGGCCTTGTCCATGTCAAACTTCTTTAGCATGTCGGTGGTGTACTTGGTTTGACTTATGAATGTGCCTGCCTTGAGTTGCTTGATTTGATATCCAAGAAAGTATGTTAACTCCCCTATCATGGACATCTCAAACCTCTTGGTCATGATCCTACTAAATTCCTTAGTGAAGTCCACATTAGTACTACCAAATATAATGTCATCAACATATATTTGGCATATAAAAATACCGTTATTGACTTTGCGAGTAAATAAAGTGGGATTGGCCTTTATAATCTCAAACCCTTGTTTGAGTAGGAAATCCTTTAGACAATCACACAACCTCTAGGGGCTTGCTTGAGCCCACAAAGTGCTTTGTCAAGCTTGTGGACGTGGTCGGGATGATGTGGATCTTCAAAACTCGGTGGTTTCTCCACATACACAGTTTCGAAGAGGGGGCCGTTGAGGAATGCACTTTTCACATCCATTTGAAACAACTTAAGATCATGGTGAGCAGCAAAGGTAAGTAATATATGAATAGATTCAAGCCTAGCTATAGGTGCATAAGTCTCCCCAAAATCCAAACCTTTGATTTGAGTGAAACCATGCCAATAGTACCTATCACATTTTGCTTAGGTCTTTCCACTAAGGACCAAACTTCATTCCTAGTGAAGTTGTTTAGCTCCTCTTGCATGGCAATCACCCAATTCAAATCCTTCAGAGCATCCTCCACCTTTTCTAGCAACATGGAAGAAACAAAAGAGTAATGCTCACAAAAGCCAACTAAATAAGAGTGTGTTGTTACCTCTCATTGTATGCATCCTATGATGCTATCAACGAGATGATCCCATTGAATGGATTGATGAACCCTTGGATGAGGTATTGCTGTTCTTGTTTGAATTTGGCCATCATCTTCATCTTCATTGTCTTGGTTGATTGGAGACTATTGATTTTGAATGTCTCGATCACCACCTTGTTTGGGCTCCTGAGGTTGTGGTGGGTCTTGACTAGCTTGTTCTCTTGAGTCATGACTCTTTCTTGAAATAGAAGCATCATCATGGGCATTGGTTGACCCATGATGCAAGTTTGGATCACAAGGAATTTGCATATGTGCATCATCTTCTTATTCTTCAATGGGCTTTACTTCATCAGTAGCAAGCTTCTTGATCACTTGATGAGATGGTTCTTCACCTAAAATTTTAGCATTGACTAGGTCCTTTTGAGAGCCATCGCTTTTATCAAAAGTCAGGTCTACCACTATTTCAATTTGACTGGTGGTCTCATTGAAAACATGATAGGCATGTTCGTTAGTAGCATAACCAAGTAAGAACCCTTCATCGACCTTTGGTGCAAACTTAGAGCTTTTGAGTTTCTTGTGAAGTATGAAACACTTGCATCGAAAAACTCTAAAGTAGTCCACCTTGGGCTTTTTACCGGTTAGAAGCTCATAGGAGGTCTTCTTCCTCAACTTGTGGAGGTACAAGCGGTTGATGGCATGACATGTAATGTTGATGGCTTTCGCCCAATAGTATTTTTGTGAGATCTTGTATTCATCTAACATTGCTCTTGCGGCTTCAATAAGTGTTCGATTCTCCCTCTCCACAACACCATTTTGTTGTGGAGTGTATGGAGTCAAGAACTCATGCTTGATGCCTTCTTCATTAAGAAAAGCTTCAACATTGGTGTTCTTAAACTTTGTCCCATTGTCACTTCTCACTTTCTTGATCTTCACTTCAAACTCATTTTGAGCTCTTCTTGCAAACTTCTTGAAGATCCCTGACCTTTATCTCTCAAAAAGAACACCCAAGTGATGCGAGAAAAATCATCAACAATTATAAAACCATATTTGTTACCTCCAATGCTTATATAAGCATTGGGTCCAAATAGGTCCATGTGAAGTAATTCAAGTGGTCTTGATGTAGTCACGATGTTCTTAGCGAAATGCTTGGCACCAACTTGTTTTCCTGCTTGACATGCACTGCAAATCTTTATCAAAAGAAACATTTGTTAGTCCTAGGATGTGTCCACCTCTTTGAGGATCGGCCAAGTTCCTCATGCCAACATGAGCTAGATGGTGATGCCATAACCAGCCCATGCTAGATTTTGCCACTATACAAGTCTCGGACCCCACTCCACTAGATGAGAAATCAACTAGATAGAGCTTGGCCTTTAGTTGACCCATAAAAGCAATAGAGGCATCCGATCTTCTAGAGATTTCTAATCCCTTATCCATAAAGAAACAATTGTAACCCTTCTCACAAAGTTATGAGACAGGCAACAAATTGTATCCTAACAAATCCACAAGCAATACATTCGAAATGGAATTACCATTTGATATAGCAATTTTACCCAATCCAAGAATCTATCCTTTACTATTGACTCCAAAGACAATCCTTTCACTTGTGGTTTGATTTGGTTGAAAGGAGGTGAACATGTTCTTCTCTCTAGTCATATGATTTGTGCATCCATTATCTAGCACCCAACTTGACCCACTGAAGGAATAGTCTTACAAAACAAGATTAAGCTTTTGTTTTAGGTCTCGAGTTGGAACCTAGGGGGTTAGACACATAAGATTTTGGCACCCAAACACTCCTCAATATTTGTCTCTTCTTGAGGGCGCCCACATACTTCACAACAATTTTGTCATCCTTGTCCCAACAACACATATAATCACAAATGTGATTGCGTGATATAGGCACTTGTTGTTTCGGCGCCTCCACTTGCTTTTTCTTGATGTTCTTGTTGTTTGCAAGTGGACTTTTAGAAGTGGCAACATTATTCACTTTGTCAATAAGGTCAACAAGAGGCACGCTCTTTTTGAACTTCACACAAGCCACCCCATTTATCATGTTTCTTCCATTGGTATTACCATTACACCTATTGTAACTGAGGCCATCCTTGATTATGGGATGCCTTGGTGCTTTGAACACATTTGCTGGTAGCTTATCCTTGCACTTGCAACCTATCTTGACAGTTGTGTTTAATCTTTGGATCTCCTTGTCCATCAATGCTAGCTGATCAAGTTTACAGTCACAAGCATTTATATCAACATTTAAACATTTTTCACACCTTTTGCTTGTCGAGGCTTTGGGATCCTTGGAAATGGTGGAGGTGCTAGTCCAAAGTTTCTCATAGTTTAGTTCAAGCTCGTGATATTTTGTTGTCAAGCTTGTGAGGCTTTCTTAAGCCAAACTATGATCATTCTTTAAGCTAGCCAAAGATTTATTGAGTAAAGAATGTTCCTTTGCCAATCGCTCATTAGCGTCTTTGATTAAAGACAATTCAACACTCAACTTCTCAACCCTCTCCTTTTCCTTGGAGAGACATGCTTCAAGTCCTTGGTTCTTCTCCCTTTCCTCTAGGAGCAATTCTCCTTGTGACTCAGTGCACGACTCAAGCTTATCTTTAGCATATATCAGCTTTAGGATTTTAGTTGCAGCAGGTTTACTATATTTCTTGATGAGGTTAGTTGTATAGCTTTCATCATTTTCATCTTCACTATCACATTCGTTAGTGGTATAAGTAGAGGAGTCGATTTGTACCATGTCTCCTCTTGCCACAAGGCATGTGGGAGAGTCATGATCATTGTTGGAGAGGTTGACGAAGAGTCTAGGTGATGAAGAAGTGCCGGAGCAGAGTGAGGTAGATGAAGTATCATCGGTGAAGATCTTTGTTGGGGAAGATCTTTCTTGTATGGCAACAGCGGTCGTACTCTTCTTCTCATTATTATCATCATCATCGCTATCAATGTCCAATTGCCACTCTTGCCCTAGATGTGCTTCTCCTCTCTTCTTGTACTTGTACTTCTTGTCACCTTGTTTGTTGTACCTTGACTTCTTTCCTTTGTTGGGACAATCAAACGCAATATGGTCGGTGTCACCACACTCGTAGCAAAACCTCTTCCTACATGACTTGTTTCCTCCGTATCTTCTCATCTTGTCCTTGTCCTTGTTCATTCTCAAATAATTCTTGTACTTTCCTACTAGCATAGCTTGTTCTTCATCAAGATCATCATCATCTTTATGCTTATGCTCACAGCATCCTTTGTTGCAATGGCTTGACGCACTTCCATGTGATGTCGTGAGTGCAATGCTCTTCCATTGGTTGAGGGCTTCCTTAGCTTCATCATCCAAGACTTCATGGTGCATCAACTTTGCAAGCATTTCTTGAGGGGTCATGGTGATAGTTGTCTTTCTCCATGATAACGGAAGCACGTATATTGTTCCTTTGTCTATACATTCTACAAATAATTCTTGCTACGGAGTTCTCATCTCATGTTGTTGCTCCAAGTGCTCTAGTTTGGTTGATCAAGGACATGAATCTATCAAACATGGCTTTTGTTGTTTCTCCCTCAAGTATGCAAAAGTTTTCAATCTTGCTTTGCAAAAGCTCAATGTTTCCAACTCTTACACTCTTATCTCCCTCCAATGACACCATCAAAGTGTCCTAGATTTGCTTTGCATTCACCATACCATTTACTTTGTTGTTGTCCTCCGGAGTAAGACCTTGCAAGATCAAAGTTGTTGTTGTTACATTTCAATGAAAGTCTCTCTCTTCTTCAGGTGTCTACTCGTATTTTGAGGCGGATCTACACCAACATCCACCACTTCCCAACATCTTGTAGCTATAAGATGCAACTTCATTCTATGAGCCCAATCTATGTATCTTACACCATCAAAAGGAGGTGGCTTCCAGGGGTTGATCATGGGCAAAGTGGGATTCTTGCTAGAACCAACATAATCAATACCAGCTCTGTTGTAGTTCTTAGATACTTTGCTAGAATCTTCATCTCCACCTTCGCTATCCGACTCATGATTCTTTTTGGCTAGCAGCTCTCTCATCTTGTCAAGGTATGATTTGGTCTTGCTGCTGCAGCTGTAAGGATGTAGTGATTTGTGCTATGATTTGGTCAACAATTTGCTTTTGTGTCGTTGGATCCATCTTAGCCAATGTTACTTCTCACATGGTGGAGCATTTGTACGAGGAGCCTTGCTCTAATACCAAGCGAAAGGACCTAATTTGCCTAGAGGGGGGTATGAATAGGCCTAAGAGGAAGTTAGATACCTGACCAGAAGTTTCGATGGTCTAGATACCTGACCAGACGTTCCGGTGGTCTAGATCGGATGTTCCGATCAGCACGACCAAAACTTGTAGTGCAAACCCGCTGGACTTTCAGTTCCCTAAAGTGCTATGAAATCAGAGAAAAGCAAGTTTGGATTTCAGATCTATTGTTACCACACCCTCCTAAAGGTTGTTGGTGTTGAGGTTGAGCTCCTCAAGATTTGATTCTACACCAAGTTGTAGAACTAAACCACCCACCTATGAAATAGGAGGTATAGAGGAAGAACAACAAGTACATAGTACACAAAGGGTAGTCTAAGCCACCACCACAGCAAGACAAATGATTTTTATCGAGGTTTGGCAACCTCCACTAAGGAGTTCCTATGTCCTCATTGTTGAGGTGACCACTAAGGTCTGAGCACAAAGGTCTCCTCCCTTAAGTAACCACAAAGGTCAACTTGAAATATCCACTAAGAATCAAGATGTAATACAAACACTTTAGGGTGCCCTCATAAGTGACTCAACACGGGCAACCACAATGAACACCTAGCCGGCTAGGGTTCAAAGAACCCAAGAGTAATAGACACAAACCAAGCCAACAAGTTGGGGAATCCAAGTGCTCTAGATGTAGATCGATGCTCCCACTCTCTAATCTCACTTTCCTGGCTCAAACAATCAAGGATTGAGGTTTGGAGGCAAAGGGGGAGAAAGAGTAGGTGAGTCACAGCTTGGAGAGGGTCAGAAGGCAGAGAATGAGTGTTCTATGTTCAGGCAATAGTTAGAAATGGGGTAGAGATGTATATATATAGTGTCGTACCGGAAGTTCTAGTGCTAGGGACTTGAACTTCTGGTCCTCCTAGATCTAATAGTTGAGGAGGCATGGTCCCACTGGGACTTCCGGTCAGGGACCAGAAGTGAAAACTGACACGCGAGGTCATGAGAGGAAAAACTATAGCTGACTTCTAGTGGGGGACCGGAACTTCCGGTCGGACACCGGAAGTGTTATAAGCGACGCGAGGCATCCCGCAGATTTTTCACTTCACGAACTTCCGGTCCTGGACCAAAACTTCTGGTCCATACCGGGACTTCCGGTCAACCACTGGCTGAAATGCGAGCACGCCTCCGTGGACCCAACCAGAACTTCCGGTCAGGGTGACCACAACTATTGGTCAGTCATTCTAAGCTAAGAGACTGAGAACGAGAGCATTTTTTATCCCCAATTTGCCAACTAGTTTTGTGTCCCTCTTGATAGTGCGGCGTTTCCTATTACCAAAACAAAAATAAAAGGATGTTGAAGTCCTTGAGTTGAAACGACTTTTGTCTATCAAAATTTAGGGTGCTATAGGTCACCAAATATGTTCATTAAATTCCATCAATGGACTAATACTTGTATATTGCACTTGATAAATAGATTAGTCCCTAATTTGATTGTCATTAATTATCCAAGCACCATATCAGGGGCGAATGCACTTACACCACGGACGCCTCCTCCCAGACGAGCTGGCCGCTGTTGACGTAGGTGAGGGGAAGGCCGCCACTCGATGGGGATGGGAAGCCATGGCCAGGGACATGGTGGTCGCCGTCCACTCCTGTCATCTACTCGCTGACCTCACCAACATCCGACCCCTCCTACTCCTGCTCTCTTTATGGCCCCTCCTTGTGGTAGAAGATCCTATATTACATGGTCCTTGTGCTTAGGTCATTGTCTCAAAGACCTCTGACGGCTATGCCAATGAACCAAATACTCAAGAAGACTGTTGGGTGTACCAGGGTACCCCATCCGCTGCTATCATCAGCTTGTCGGTAGCGCCAGTTCTGACCACATATGATGGTCAATCAATAACAAATTGCTTCTTCTCACCATTAAGGGATAGCAACTGGCCATATTAACACCAAGATCATTCATTACATAGACATTGCAGTATTACAACTATTTGTATAAATATAATACATAAAATACATTGGAGTGTGGAAGATTTAAAACTCTGGTTTAAAAAAACATGAGTAAGTCTGAACTTAACTTAGTTTTCAAATAGTGAATAGAACAATGGAAGCAACTCGGTCAAAGCATCTAAGGTAGAAGAGGGGCCAGATCATGTCGAGCCCACCGACATGACCTCCATCAGCTATAGAAGTTAGAACCTGCAACATGGGTTAATAAACCCTGAGTACAAAAGTACTCTACAAGACTTACTGGACGAAAAGAGAAGAAAACTCAGGGATGCAGGCATAAGGTATACAAGGTGAGGTTTAGCAAGATTCATTAGTTATTTTGCATAAAAGCTTACTAGTAGTGGGTCCTTGCTTTCAATATTTTAGTTCATTTAAGTTGTCATTTTGCATGTATGAGTTCAAAGACACTCTACAGATGTCACTCTGCACGGATGAGTCCAAGAATTATCATTCTCTACTCGTAGTGTCCTGCACACTTAGAACGGTCAAAGTTTCATGTCACTAGTTCTAGGTCCAAAGTATCCTATCTAGCTCAAACAAGTTCTTATTCAGCCCCTCTAGTTCCAAGATCAGGTTCCATTATTACTACGATGTAGATCCGGTGATCAGGTTTCCATGTCCGAGAAGCACGGTGATTCCAATTGATTATACCCAGCTAGGGATCTCTAATCCACACGACATACATAGAACTGAATCTTGCATATATCAACCTTCACCCAGATCCTCCATAAGATGAGCAGGTCCAACACCACCCGAGAGTCCAGTACTCCACCTCCCAGAGACTACACGCCAGTATCACTAGGTGTGTACACACTACTCTCGCCATCTCTCCACTCCCAGTGCACGGTTGTCCACTCTCACTACAAAATAGCCGATATCCTAGGCTTACAAAGTATATGGATAGTTAAGGTGCTGACCACAAAAGTAGGTCTACAATGAACCATCCTTAACCAGCACACACGGAACCAGCGCTGTTGGAAAACCGGACCGGGCCAAACCTAAGAGGGGTTGACGTTCCAGGTTCCGTTGTGCCTCTCAAGTTCACATAATACATTCTTTCCATTTCATTATTCCGCAACAACCCTTCAACTTTGTAAACATTTATAGTTTTTCTTTCATTAAGCAGGCCTATGCATACTACGCATTTTCAAATCAAATAGGTACCAAGGGTGATCTTTAATAACAAGGATAGTAATGCATCAAATAGGTTATCCCCCATCTCCTAACACCTAATGCAACATATCATCATAAGTGTAGTAAAGCTTTTCAAAACACAAGGAAAGGTTTAATTTATCTGGGGCTTGCCTTTGTTGGAGAAGTTTAGTTCCACAAAGAAACCATAAAATTCAGATTTGGCATCATAACCATGATTGGACGACACCAGCACCATTGATGGATGACCTTTGTTAACACTGCTGGCTGATGACATCTTTGCGAAGACTGATCAACACCAACCGCATCACACTTGTTCAACGTGAACCTTCTCACTCTCACATGAACTACACATAAAGAATGATTCCTTGCTTAATATGATGAACTACATGCCGTAATGTATGATGCGTGATGAAGGACATACAAGTGCATAAGAGAATGTAACAAACTTAAAAAAAGTTGAGTACAACTTTCCTTCGTGTTACAAATAAGGTTATGCTTCACAAAGCATTCTAATCATTTGATTAACAAGTCAATTATATGATAAATAAGGAAGCAACACACATCATCCTACTAAAGTCAAACAAGAGCAAGATCATATCATAAGAAAATCCAGTTATATAACTAAGCTTCATAGAAACCTATCATAAAAGGACAACGAACCATATCAACTTTAATATACATCACTGCTTCATGCAAACATGTATTATTATGGCTAATGACTTTACTTAACATTAACCATACAGTTATAGGAGAGTTTAGGTAGCAAGATTAACATCAAGGAAGCCTCATCTAAGTAATACCATTATCACTTAAAGGCTAGCTAAAATAATCAACTCTATTTACACACATAACTAGGACAGCAGCATAGAAGCTACTTCTAGCAACTATAACTTAAGATATAAACATCTAGAAAGAGTGATCCTAGACTTTCTAGAAATCTATGGAAGTTATCTACAACTTTGTTATTGTCATCACAAGGGGATTCAACATGTGATTAGGTCAAATAGAATGAAGAAGCAATTCTGTCCAGATTTGGACAGAATCTGGCATCATCCTTTAAACAGCTATAACTAGATTTCTAGACCACAAAAGTTGTTGTTGGGGATTCGCCCACTTCACCCCAGATGCTTCGGATGTGAAGGTCTCAGGGCCGGGCACGAAGGTCTAACCTAAGCGCCTTGCTGGGACCTTCGGCCGTCGACAGGGCGGAGGTCCAGACAAAGGTTGACGCTAACTTGGCCGGACTCTATGAGATGCAGGTATAGAAGAGGACCAGCTGGAGGTGGAGGACTGATGAGGACATGACGCCTTTGGGTATAACTATTGATTATATGGTGAGCTCATTTATATATTATATAATGATTTTTGGTACAATTCACTTGGTTGCACATGTACATGTCATTATTTGATTGTAGATTCAAATATGTCTCAAACTACAAGTCCATCAAAGTTGAAATTTTGATACGTCGGAAGCCCAATAGTGCTTTATTGGGAAGGCCATAACTCATCCATCCCAAATGAGATTGAGGTCAATGAGCAGTTGATGGAAAGCTTGTTTGATATGCTTTCAAATAGATCTGGTCCCACCTCAATATCACATTGGCAAAGCTTCAAATTGTTATTATATTATGTCATTGTTTCTGCCAAGAGCTACTTTATCATCATGGACATTTTTTTATCCTTGGGACCCTGGTCCAAGTAGGAGTACATCCCAAGGAGAAGGAGAAACCACCAAGGGAGCCCTTGGACGTCCTCCTCCTTGGCCACCACCTTAAAAGGTCAGCAAGGTCGATCAAACCAAGTGAGAGGCCCAATCCATATCAAGTTCGAGTCCATCTCGGGCTCCAGGACCAGTATGCAGTAAAATGGATGCCCAGGAACACATCTGGACTCTGTTTTTATGATCCATATATGCATGGAAAGATAATTTCATAAGCTAACTAATGGCTTTAGTGTGAGGCCGAAATTCCATCAGAGTCAACGGGAATCGTCGAAACAAGTTGATGTCCAGAATCTGTCAGGGCGTTGCATCGCCGTCTTTTCGGCTGTTGGGCCTTGTAACATGTTAGGGCACCTTATGGACGTGAAGAGGGGTCCTTAGATGTCCCTTAGGCTATATAATTAGTAACCGCCACCTACATTAGGGTTTGGGTTTTTCTTAGATTATTCTATCAAGAATAGTTTCGCTATTTCATCGGTTTGTGAGACCCCAACTCGTAAGGTTAATCATTCATTTACAAATTGGTTGCATTTTTTTGTTCTTGCTTGTGTTCTTCGATTCGCAGGTAAGGATTAGCCTTCTTGGCGAGGTCAGCCATGCAGCACCAGTCGATAGCCAGAGGAGACGTGGTGCTAAGGTTGCAGGGTTCGGGTCCTTGTGATCTGAAGCCGGATCGGTGTGCGCTCTTCAACCAAATCGTTGTTTATTTTGAACTTGACGGAAAATCAGGAACCCCATCCCCATTATTTGGTATTCAGAGCCTCAGGTATACCGTCAAGTTTATATTTACCCTAGTTTAGTTGATTTAGCTTCGTCCCATAGTCCACCGCTATATTTATTTCCTGCCCTACAACCATCCGCGTCATAGCCTTGCATATTTAAGTTTTAGAGTCCGCCGTATTGAATTTGTGTCCTACGTCAAGGTCATGTTGCTGGTTTAGATTGTGTTCTTTTCTAGTTTGTGTTGATCTATCCACCCGCCGCCATCTCGTATCACAATCCTTCCATCTTGTGTCCATTAAAATCTTGATTTGAGCAGTTTTTTTAAAACTATCATAACTTTTACGTACGAACTCGAAACGGGGCAAATCTTATATCCACAGAGAACACCAGAAAATTTTAGATCTGTTTTATCCCAGCAAAGCTGGATTTGTGAAAATTAGTTTTGCAAAATTCGATCAGGAAAATCGAGTTTCCGAGCCTACAAGTTTTGGTATGCTTTTTGGAGCACAATTCTAATTTTCTATAGGCCACATCTTTTATCCAATTGAGCTCAAATTTTTTGTGGTTTGTCCTCATGTGCTTATTGCTAAGAAAAAAATATCAAAGAGCAAAAGCAAGAGAAAAAGTTTCGACAAAAACAAAGAAAAGGGAAAAAAAAATAGTAAAAGAAAAGAGAAGTGATCAAAAAAGGAGCACATAGGGAACACTCAGTAGCTCTATCGTTTGTGGTGCCTTTTGCCTTGTCCATACTTCCATTACTATCTTTCATTCTTGTTTCTATTCATACTTATTTCACTCCTTTGTTTATCAGAACTGGTGATAGGAACACGTATAGGCCAACAACTAGGACAAGTGCTCAGGACATTTATTCAATATCGCTATCTGTTACTGACTTGTGTGCCATATAAACATATTTATTCTTTTGTGTGCCTCCTAAGCTCCACATATACTTCAGACTGGTACACAAAAAAACCCTTGCAATCTTGGGCTACATCTTCCAGGTATCCTTTGTCTTGATATAGTAACAACCTTGTAAGCACTTGATAAGGTGTTTCCTTTGCTATGATCTTGAGAGGCACCACTCCACCTACGTAGTTAAATTATTTAGGATAATCTTCACTGTTTGTTGTTGTGTTTTATGTCTACAGTGGCAGGTTATAACACTCATCAATATGTGACATCAATGATGCATGAGACACGCACTATTACTGCTACACCTTCTCTTGCAGGTCGTTCTATTCTTTCTTCCTTGCCTACTTATGATGGTATTGGTGCTGATGAGTACATTGAGTGCGAAAGTAAAATAGATAATATATTTGTACAATGTTGTATGTGTGAACGGAGAAAAATTAAGAATGCGTCTAGTGTTTTACGACATTTAGCATCAACTTGGTGGGAGTCTTTAAGTTCTTCAGATAAACCTCATGCATGGAATGATATGAAAATTATTAGGAGAGAAACATTTGTTCAACCATCTCAGGTGATATATTCAAGTGATGAGGTCCATCAACTAGATCAGTCCCTTGTTATTCCTCCTGCTATGCCTAACCTTTTGTAGGACCATATACAAAAGAGTGAGGATGACGTGATAGAAAATGAGGTGCTCCAAACCTCGTGTGAAAATTCAGAACCATCACCTATTACTCCTCTTGAAAATGAGAGCCAAGGTAATGCCCATGATGCTAAACTCATTGAAGGTGAGAGTTCTCTTGATGTGCTGAATTTTTCCACCAACCATGCTATGATAGAGCAACATTTAGTGAACACTAAAATTGAATTGCCTTTGTCACAAAATAATTGTTCTAATAATGCTTATGATAAAGAAGAGTTCTGTGATAACGCTTTTATTATACCAATGTCACAACTAGTGGATGAGCATGATGCTTTTATTTTGCAACCAAATACTAGTGTTAAAAAAATAATTGCTTCCAATCGCTAATGAAAAAGATGAACTAAATTTGTTGCCTTCTTTAAATACTTTGGGATATATTGAGTTTGAAACTTTGTGTGCTCTGAGTAGTTTAGAGGAGAAATTTAGATGTGTTGAATTATCATGGTTATCTAGATATACATATCACTTTATTGGCAAATATAATTGTAAAGGAGAGTATATGGTGCATCGTGTCTACTTTTGTTTAAATCTAAAATCTCCTTTTGGTGTGCAATAATATGATCAATTATCGGGCTATAGTAGATATGATTATGTTATGTCAAGATCCCCAAATTTTGTTGTAAGGAAACAGGTTAATTTTCAAGAAGGGGAGCAAAGTTGGTTACTACCTACAACCTGCTCTTCAACAAAGCTCAAACCGAGGACGGTTTTCTATCAAGAAGGGGAGAATGATGAGGACATGACGCCTTTAGGTATAAGTATTGAGTATATGATGAGCTCATTTATATATTTATATAATAATTTTTGGTACAATTCACTTGGTTCCACATGTACATGTCATTATTTGATTGTAGATTCAAATATGACTCAAACTGCAAGTCTATCAAAGTTGAACTTTCAATACGTCGTCAGCCCAATAGTGCTTTATTGGGAAGGCCATAACTCATCCATCTAGAATGAGATTGAGGTTAATGAGCATTTGATGGAAAGCTTGTTTGTTAAGCTTTGAAATAGATCTGGTCCCACCTCAATATCACATCGGCAAGGCCTTCAAATTTTTAGTATATTCTGTCGTTGTTTCTGCCAAGAGCTAATTTATCATCTTAGACATGTTTTTTTATCCTTGGGACCCTGGCCCAAGTGGGAGTACATCCCAAGGAGAAGGAGAAGCCACCAAGGGAGCCGTAGGACGTCCTCCTCCTTGGCCACCACCTTAAAAGGTCAGCAAGGTCGTTCAAGCTAAGTCAGAGGCTCAATACATATCAATTTCGAGTCCATCGTGGGCTCTAGGACCAGCATGCAGTAAAACGGATGCCCAGGACACATTCGGACTCCTCGGCACATACTCATTCTGGCATGAGCAGATGTAGTGGAGTCCTAGGCATTGCTGACTCATCAATGCTCAAAAATGAGGAGAGCCCTGAAATCAAAAGTGGAGACCTAATTTGAGAGCTCTTGCAGGAATTACTCTAAGGAATCTAGTCAATTGCGCTCAAGTGGGTTTGCTTTAGTTTTGTTGTTATGTATCAAGAGTAGCTTCAAGATAAACCGCTAAAAACATATATAACTGCGCATACATATTACTCATTTGTAAATACTCCCTCTACACACAAAATCATGTTGATTAGAACGAGATTTGGTTTCAAATATCAAAAACTACAAATATGAATAAATCTTTGTTTGAAAATATGCAGATTATATGTTCATATATGTATATGTCTAAAAGTATATTAGCAAAATCATAAAGATCTAAAGGTTTCCAACAATATATATATTTTAGAAGAAATTCACATTCATAGATACAAATATGGTGCGGTTGATAAATTTTGATCTTAGAATCGAGATCCTATCACTGTTCTGGGATTCGGCCCGAATGGACCGAATTTCATCAAAATTCGTCCATTTCGGCCTGGTCTAGAATAAAACTAAACTAATTAAAAAAATTCAGCCCAATTCAAATTTTTCTGTTTTATGGTCCAACCAGAGCCCATAAATATTCCTCATGCTAGAAACTGTTGTCACCATCCCTAGCTAGCGCTTCTTTCTTGGGAGGCACCGCCAGCCGCCGTCATCTCCACTCCACCCCGCCTACGTTACGTTAGTGCTCCTGCAGCCACCGTAACCATCGTGGTTGTTTCCCGACATATGAGCTCGTGCCATGGACGCTCCTCGACGCCACCCACATGCCATGGCCACTTCACGACGTCGGCCGTCATGCCGTCACCGCATCTTATGTGTGGCTGGTGCCATCTACACCACCTGCTCCCACAACCACGCTGTTGCTGCCGTCCCCATCACCTGGGTGTTCCATGTGGGCTCTGCATGCATCCTCTCGAAGCCCACTGCCATGATCGCTTGTTTGGGGAAATCTTATTCAAATTTGCTTAAATTTGATTCAAATTTTGAGTGGCACTACAAGAAATGGTGCTTTACATGACGATCATTTTTGTCATAAATAGTCAAAAACACGTCACAATTAACTTACCATGACGATCAAAAAATCCATCACGTATCTCACATTATACATTTGCTTGAACCTACTAAAAGTCGTCGCCAATTGCCATTTTATATCGTCATTGAATACAAGGTTAGCAACAATAGCCAAAGCCAATAGTGATGAACTCAAACGTCATGAATTTGTTCCACGTCAGCATTTGCCACATCATTCGATGATGATGGATCTG
>Ga0182004_10001258_pt1 | contig 18184 bp, 18 predicted proteins | sample Sormic07211540_1_FD_120479 | JGI IMG/M metagenome (GOLD analysis project Ga0182004, IMG submission 120479) | Endophyte microbial communities from Sorghum bicolor roots, Mead, Nebraska, USA - 072115-40_1 MetaG | ecosystem: Host-associated > Plants > Roots > Unclassified | place: USA: Nebraska...
GACTACACTACACTTGATCTCCCAAGTGGGATTTGGAAATGAAATGATAGATGGAAGATGTGTGTGAGATGTCTTGGGAGATGGAGGACCCCTCCTTATATAGGGGTGAGAGAGGGGGTGCCAAGTCAGCGATCCGCGTGCTCTTTCCTTCTCCACCCTTGGATGCACCAACCTCCCAACCGCCTTAGATGGACGGTTGAAGCATTGCCACACATGAGGAAGGTCGGTGGGAGTGAACTGACTCCAGATGGGGCCCACATGTAGGTCGGTCGACCTGGCCTTTGCTTGACTGTGGGTCCCACTGACCTTCTAGAAGGTCCTTAGGTCGGTGGGAGGTTGGGCCAGGTGGCATCACCCCATTGGTCGGTTGGCTGACCGACCTTTGGTGCCCTTGGCCCACCTCTGGCCTCCTGATGGTGTCCCCACTTGTCATGTGAAGTATTGTCCAAAATTGAGTCTAGTTGCACACTTGCTTGCTTCCATGTAGGCCCAAGGATCCATGTTCTAAGTGTTTGAACCGTTGAGAGCAAGCACACTTGGATCCAAGGGTTGGGATTGACTCCTTGGAGTATGCCATGGCTCATGCCATGGAGGGGAACCCCTGGTGGGCCCAAACCCCGGTCGGTCGACCTAGGTTATGGGGCCCATAGGGCTCATTTCCTTCTTCCCTGCATTGGACAAGCTAAGACTACAAGTGGAACTTTATTAGTGATAAATATGTTCATGTGATGCTTATCTTCCTTCAATCGAGGACTATTGATGGGCTTTTGAGTATATAAAACTGGGTCTTATTTCCCATCAACAGTACACCATGTCGATTCCCAGCCTGAATAGTGTCCTGGCTTCACGGTCAAAACAACTTATCCTTCTAGTTAAGTGTGGGTCATGCGTTGAACATGACAAGAGGGCCATTAACGATCAGTCCATAATCGACATAGACAAAACCACTATGGTCCAACACCCCCATAAGGCTTTGGCTAGTCTCAACTTGTTTCTCAACACTTGGTTATTACTCATGATAGCAAACATATTGCCAACCCTTTGGTATCCACCTATAGCTCGCAGGTGATAGGGAATCACCTTACTTCTACCGTGCTAAGCAAGCTAAGCATTGACTCTGAACCTATACTACATAGGACAAGGTAAGTAGAAAGGTGGTATTCCAAGGGATAATTAATGCATCAATGGTTACCAGCAACTCCTATAACTTAATGCAACAATATAACCATCATGATAAATATATAAGTTAGCAGAAATTAGTGGAGACTTAGAATGTTCCAAGGCTTGCCTTTCTCAAATAAGCTAGGGTGGTGATCCAGACACTCTTGCAGCTCCTCTTCCTACTCTTTCATCTTGGTGGCCTCTTGTACCACTACTCCTTCTAGCTCCTCGAGTTTGGTCACTGCTTCGTTCTCCTGTGAGGTTGTATGATGCATAAGCTTAGATAAGTAAGCCGCTAAAAGTACATATGATGCATGATTGTGTAGGTGATCAACAATAATGGTCATGGTTGATTAAGTACTTGAGTAAGTGCATACGTCTTCTCTAGTGAAGGAGTAGTATGATGCAAGGATAAGCATTACTTATTTCTATAAGGTAGTAAACATCATCCAAGAACATGTACCCTAATTACAATCATCCACTTTACCCTTTTCCACTTCTATCATTGCAAACCAGTAGGTTTGCTAATGCTTCAAAGATACACCAAGCTATTTATATCACTTTCAAGTTCTCACAAAGCATTCATTTATTTATTCAATTATTACAAGGCATATAACAACAACATATAGCTCTGGTATTCAATAAATACTATAAAAATTACAGTAGTTCGCAATTAACAAACATAGCCTACCATAAAAACTTCAATGCATTTGGATATATAATATGGTCTACACAAAAATAACAATTATACTGGCATAAATCATGGGAAATACCCTATACATGAAAAGTGTAAAACAACAAATTTCACAATATTCTTAGATATTGTCTAGCATAAGAAATCCCTACAAAAAATATTCTCAAGTCATTTCCATGCACAAATTATTTGTTAAAAATGTTAAACCATAGTTATTCAAGCATTTAATTCACTAATAATTATTTTTGTAGAACACATATCATGTTCTATATTTTTTAGAGACTACACAATAGTATAAAGCTACTAAAACAAGAATCACATTTTTCTGATCCACATTTTGTTTTCTACACATTTTCTAAAAATTAGCATTTTTATGATTTGAATAAACCTATACAGAAAAGTTTCACAAACATGACATTCAAGCACGCCAAACTATAGATCTACAAATATAGAGCACAACAAAAATCTGTTTCATTATTTTTAGAGCTATACTTTTCAAGTTATGGATTTTCAAAGCATTATAAACATTGTTGCAAAATCTTTTCTTAAATAAACTCCGAAAAAAATGCTAAGGACACCTAGATCTACACCTAGGGTGACTGACAGTGGGCCCTCGGGCACACCTATCATCCCCACCAGCACAGGGAGATCCCCGGTGACGGGATCTTGCTGCCGGTGAGCTCTCCCATGTCGGGGTGGCCACCATTCGCTTCCCCCAGCGAGACGAGCGCGATGGTGCCAAGGTTGGGGTCCCTCGAGCCCTGCAGGGGGCTCACTGGCATGCATGGTGTTGACGATAGATAACTCCTAATTTTAACCATCAACTAAATATAAAAATGGATCTATATGCAAACACCTAGTGGATATAAGTTTATCACTAACAGAATTCCATTAGTTTTGATGAATATCTATTTCTGCAAGGTGTCAGCTGAAAAACAACCAAAGATGACCCACATGTTGGATTTATACAGAAAGAAGACCAAGTCGATAATCAAAGAACAGTCTAGAAGACTCCGGAAGGTAGCACCCCAAAGCTAGGGCCCACCTGATAGTGAGCCTAGGCGGGCGCCCAAGGCCACAGGGGAGGCGCCCACCCCTCCCCTTGGACCAATCAGGGGGAGTCTCACGGATCATGCCTCCACTGACTTTGAGGAGTAATCCTGACCATCTATTAAGGTCGATTTGATCCGAGAGCTGTGGTGCATTCAAGAGGCTATATAAGCAGCCCCCCTGCTGCTAGATCAGTGCCAATTTAGAAACCCTAATTCATATTTTTTCAGAGAGAATTAGCCAGAGAGGGGTCCCTTGAATAGATCTATCTCTTAAGGGTTCTAGCAACAAGAGAGATTGAGAGAGTATAGGGCGAAGGTAGAAGCGGAGGAAGCCTGGCCTATCGGTGTCTCCTCTCTAGTTGTACCTACGGGATCAAAATCTCCTAACCCGAGGCTTGGTTCTAGGATCATTCGGCAATTCAACTTCTAATACTTGTAAATTTATTGTTCTTATTGTTCTTTGGTTTATGAGTTTACTTTATTTGCTTCGTGTAGGGCATAGAGTAATTATTCATAGTGTATGTGCGGTGCTTGGGCTAGGAATACTCATAGATACTCCCTACCTAGCCGGATTTGTGGTAACAATGGGGGAAGTGACAGTCTCCTTGGTATCTCTGTAATCCATGTCCTGTCAGGAGGTAAGGTAGGAATTAGTGTGCTAGGGTTAAGCATCCTCTGAGGTGTCTCTTTTCCCTAGGTACCCCTAGAACAATAACCACACAACTTACCACATGTTAGAGGAAGACTAACGAAGGAATTCTCTTTATATCGCTCAATGCTCGCTAACTTGTCTTGCAGCCCAAGGGTAATAGTTAAGACAAGGTTAGTCTTTTGCACACTTTCTCCTTGCGGATAAACAAATATGATACTCTAAAATTATCTCCCGGGTGAAGTGCTCACCGATATCCGTGCGCTTGTGGATTGTTTCTCTATATGCATATCTAGTATTAACAAGCATTTCTAGCGCCACTGCCGAGGAAAAAAACCGGTCTGCTTAGATAACCTAAGTCTTGCTCTACCTTGTACCTATACTTTTACCTTTTTTTGTTGTCTCACCTTTTCTTTCATCTTATCTTTTTCTATCCTTATGGATAATTTAAATTCCATTTCTATCATTCCAATTTCTACACCCGCAGAGATCAGCCTAGTGCCACATGACTCATCACAACCCATCCAAACACCTAGCTACAGGCTGAGTCTGTAGTTGATTGCATTGGTCCAAAGCCTACACTATTCAGGAGAAGGAGATGAAAATTTTTACCTTCACATTAGAGACTTTGAGCAAACATGTGACTATCTTCGAACAGAAGGCATGTCTGATAAAACTCTCCATTGGAAGCTATTCCCTTTCTCATTAAAAGGAAAAGCTAGACAATGGTATGATAGAGCTATATGTAAGCAACAAAGAGACTGAGGATCCTTACATTCCAACTTTTGCTTAGATTTCTTTCCTATCTTCCAAATCATCGACCTTAGAGTCAAGGTTCGCACTATGAAGCAAGAACCTAGAGAATCATTGGCCTCATATTGGAATTGTTTTACTACACTCTTATCATTAGGCCCGGAGCTTAGTCTACCAGACCCTATTCTTTTACAACATTTTTATAAAGGTCTGAGTAGAGACAGTAGAAAGTTGCTCGACACCACTCCACGAGGATCTTTCTTACATGTCTCCTCTGAGAAAGCAAGATTAATCCTAGATCAAATCATATCCACTAAATTATATTATCTCCTAGAAGTAGGGCCAAAACCTCAAGTAGCTGAAACCAACTCTTTGCCTGTTGATGCAAAAAATTGCTTCTTGCTCAACACACTCGATGGCTCCCAGAGGGCGTGTAGAAACTAGAGTTGTAGACCTCCTAAGCCTCAATGCACAAGCTTATCTTGGTGACTTCAATCCATGGTGTGCCAGTCAATTTGACCTCAAATTGACAAGGAAGAAGGACAAATGTTAAATTATAGAACCTGCCGGTTGGTACCAGACAGTCCCAGGATATATGGCTCAAATAAGCCGCTGACCAAAGCAAATTGACTAAAAAGTCAACTCCTAATGAAAATATAATATTAATGCATTCTGACATTTGTTGTTCAATTGTTAAGTTACTTTCAAATATTATTCAGCAATTGAATTATTAACAAAAGTAACTGGATCGCCTATTTAGTCGATATGTCATACGTGTACAAGATATAGTTTACGCATGTTTGTTCTCTTATTCATTAGATAAACAATAACTTACTAAAACTGGTCTAAAGGTCTACAGTCTTAATAAATTACTTTCATAAATGTATTAAATTTGTATTCACCTCGTCTAGAGGCCAGCGGATTTTAATAAATTCAACACAAATTACTAGTCTATTTAATTTCATAATCAAATTCACCCACGTGCACTATTCATTGAAGCTTAACTAGATTGGCTATTTAGCCGATACAGGGTCCATGAAGCACGAACAAGATCTATTTACTTTGTCACAAGTAAATTTGGTTTTTATTACCAAATTAATGATAGTTAAATAAATATCTCGAATGCATAACATGTGACAATCAAGATTAACAAATTAGTTATCTTAAATTTACTTGATAATCGTTGTTTATTAGAATTTACTATAAATGTTTATATTTAAAGCTTAAACTAATCTGTCAAATCTTGATCGGACAGAATATTGTTATAATAAATAAAACATGAAACTTTAAACAATATTGATAACTCACTTAATCTATCTTTGTAAGAGATTAGAACAATGCAGCCGTGATAAACTAAATGTGAACCATGACAATACTTACAAGCAAACTGAAGGTCGAAATCAACTGATGCAGCTCGATTTGTCAATGGTCTTGTCGAGATTTACTCTTACTCCTACTTCTAAAGTTGGTGGCCGGAGCCGAAAAGATTTTGTATTTGATTGTGTATATTTTATAAGGATCGGGACTTTGATATTTATAGCCTGAAAACCTAGTCATGTGTCCTAACATTACACGACTACCCAAAACGGTAATCCAAATTACAATTCCTTCTTGCAATGAAACCCGACACGTCTTCTCGTATCTTGCCTTAATTCGACGTGTCCTAATCGACTATCTCCATCTAAGCTTTTTGTTTAGTCGATCCACTTATTCAGCCACTTCTCCCTTCCACGAGGTGGACCCACAAGCGAACCCTATCTCTCCAAAATTTGGGATACCACATGCCACCCAATTTTGGAATAAAATAGATTTTATTCCAAAATTGCCAATTATCTAATCCCATTCAAAAGTGGCGCGGACACATTGATGACTCCATTTACTTTCATCGGTCTTAAAAAGCTAGGGTTTCCCTCCAAAATAATTCTAGTCGAAAATTCAAAATCCACACAACCTACAAGATCTCAACACGATTCAATATCATCTAATCTAACTTTCAACTCGATGACTTCTTCACTCCGATGGTGTCTATCGACAATATTCCCAAGGTATTTCCCCTCCTTTTATTCTTTCCAATTTCCTTCGCTCCTTCAACATCTCCTCATTTTCTTTCCTACCTTCAGAATCTCCAGAACCAAATATTCATCCCTCTTCGGGACAACCTGCGCAAGATTTTCTTACACCCCATGGGCGATCCAGATTCGAGCAGAGCAGTCACCGAAACTAACAGAATTCATTTCAAGCATTCCAATATACACCCAAATCTCTAGGACAAGAAATATTCGATGAGGAACTGGCCATCAATTATCCTAGGTTGGAGGGACTGGTTGATCAAAGTATCAGCTAAGAAAAGAATAGATTGGTAGACTCGCAATTTAGATCAATGCATCTCTTTGTCTCTATCTGATATCAAGAAGAACGAACTCATGCTCAGAGCTACTCATGCTCAGAGCTGCTTGCTTTTTCTGGTCCAGCACATACAACGCTTTCTTTTTCAGACAAGGCCCGATGCCCCCGACTTTAGCTAATGTCCACATGCTGACTGGTCCCAACATTGTAGACTAGAGAGTGTAAGATCCGGAGGCTGGTCCAACTATATCAATACTTTCAAAACTGACAAGAAGACTGTGACTACAGAGGACATACAACTTTCTTGAATATGTGGTTGGACAGATATGTCTTCTATGGACAGGCCTGTGCTCCAACATCCAATTACCATGCTCTGGCAAGAGAAAATAGCAGTCAATTCTGAAATACCACTGGGCAAGCTTCTTCTTGGAGCCCTATACAACCTCTTGAACAGAGTTTCTCAATGCCTGATGAAAAGTGAAGTTGTTCCAACAATCATAGGTCCTTAGTGGTTGTTGCAGTTGTGGCTCAACTTGCATGTTCATAAGTTGATGGCTCCAGAGTGGATCAACTTGTCCTTCCCCTCTTTGGAATACTCAAAAGAGCAGGAAGAAGAACTCTAAAAGTCAAAAATTTCACCGATGCATGTCATTTCGTGAGGCAGCATTGGCAATTACCATTAATGGATCGACTACTGATTTCTTCAAACTCTTCTATAGAAATTCTCTAGAGGCAGCATTAGATTGGTTCATATACCCAAATATTCTAGAATTCGAGCTCCCAGCATCATTCAGGTTTCGGACCATTTATAGTGATGCTGAAGAATTTAAAATTCTATGTCATCTGGTAAGGCCAAGTCTACTACCAGTCAAAGTAAGGCTGGTATACAGTGCTACTTCAGCTGTGCACATTGAAGCTACACACATAATTACAAACATTTTTCAGGAGAGCTGGCCACTTGCAACGGCCCGATAGGCACCTGAGCTGCCGCTACTCACTGGAGAAGGGCATACTCTAGGTGGGCTATCCAAAACAAATAATCAAGAGAGTGAACTTAGAATCTCATGGATATGAATGTATATTAATTAATACATAACAGCAGAAATTTGGTCATCAAATCAAATCACCAATTGAGTGATGACGCATTAGTTGGCTGCAGAAGACACTTGTCAGGCTGTCGTACAATGTAGATCTGATCTCCCACACTGTTCTCTCCATATGCGTCCTGGTTACGGTGCCATGTCCATAAGGCATATGTTGAATTCAGGACCTGAATCCATGCACATACACACACAAATACATATCAGAATTAAAAACTAGATTTAAAACACACACAAACACTGGATACAAGTTTCTCATTATGCACATTAACTCAAGATGAGTAATGCAAGATGCAGCATGACTGAACTCTTATGTCGGATCATTATAAGGAATGAAGTCACTGAAGCAAAGTAACCTCTAGGATCCCATGACCAAAACTGCTCTCTCTGTATGCACTCCATTCCGGCTGTTGGTCCCAGCAGAATTTGCCCTTGGCAGGGCCAGAAGTGAAGTTCAGATGGCAGAGCCCACCAAATTCAGGGTGGTTATCACCTGGTGAGGGACACTTTCCAGGGTCATCAGCATGATCAATGTCAATTTTTTCAATGTTCCCGCCATCTCCAATGCCAATGTAAACCGGGCCACAGGGGTCCAGTGTGTAGTTAAATACTCGGTTCATCCTTTCGTATGCATGTACCTTTAGTATCCAAATAGAATATCACTGATATCAGTTACCAAATTCAAGACAATGATGATAGCGTATATAGGAAATAGATATTGAAATTAATTATAGTACTAGTGTCAAAGCCAAAGTATCTCACTATGTACACAATGAGGTAATTAGTGAATTTGCCACAATGCATATTCCATTAATTGGAGCCCAGTTAACGCTACATAGAATGCTAAATTTTAGGTTCCAGTTATACAGTAGTAAGTTGCAGCAGGTCTTGATTCCGAAGCAGTGTAATGAAATTCGAAAAAAAGCCTTCACCAGATGTGTAAGCTTACATGTCCCGTGAAAACAATGTCAACCTGATATTCATATAAAAGCTCTTCCATTTCTTGCCTCATGCATTCAAATTCCTGGTAGTGCGAGGAATAGCTGTTATACCAAGGTGGATGCCAAGCAGCCACAACCCAAGGGGTGACTCGTCGATCAACCCTCTGCAAATCCTTCTCCATCCACGAGTACTGAACTCCTGCAGACAATGCACATACCAAAATGCTACTTTGTCAGCTCTAGAGAAAATGGGAACATATGGTCTACATGGTCTGAATGACAGTAGCACTACATTCCTTATCATATTCAAGTGTATATGTATTATTAATAAGTGACAATAAAAAGAAATAGTACATAATGAAGAAACAACAGTAGTGAATAAATTGTTACCTGTGTGGTTGTAGTTGACGTACGCACCGAGCATGATAAAATGGATGCCACCAGCGTTGAAGGAGTAGTAGAATTTGGTATTGGATCCAGACTCATTGGATGGAACAGCGAACCGTGCCAAGTAAGATGCGAAGGTCACCTCTCCACCATGACCCTGCGGTTCAATCTCATGGTTCCCCTCTATCACCATCAGTGGAATCTTTGATGTAATCGGCTCCATGAATCTAAATCCATGTAAAACATAACCCATGTGGAAATGTGTATATATAACCATAAAAAAGACTACACTGAGCTGGTACTTAGGACATACTTAGTATAGAACGAAAAGAAAGGCAGCCTAATAGTAATTGATTAGCAGAGTTGGTCCAAGAATCGAAGTAGGTCTAGGATTAGCAATTACTAGCAGGAGATGAAGTGGTACCTTCCCCATCCATCCCATCTTGGCTGGTAGGACTCCCGAATCGGAGCATTGGGGAAGGAGCAGGAGAAGCAGGGGACTCCCTTGCCGCCGGTGGTGAGGTACTGGTTCGCGTAGGTCATGTCCCCAACCATGAGGACCAGGGATGGGTCGTTGTGGGCGAGGTGGTCGACGGTGGCGGTGGAGTTCCCCGTGAGGCCAAGGTCACCGACCACAGCGACGCGGCGCGGGTAGCATCCGGCGCCGGTGGCGGGAAGCGTGGTGAAGGAGCGCTCGTCGCTGAGGCCGCCGGGGAGGCTGCTGTCGCCGCAGCGGTAGTAGTAGCGCGTGGCAGGGCGCAGCCCGCGGAGGCGGACGTGATGGATGGCGCCGGAGGTGTAGTTGAGCAGGCCCGGGTACGGGTACAGCTGGCTGTACACCTCGGCGGACCCTGTGGCCACGTGCGGGTAGGAAGCTGCGTCGGCGGCGCTGCGCTCGCCGTACCAGACTTCGCTGCGGACGGCGGCGGGGTCGAGCGGCGCGAGGTTGGAGCCCACCTGCGCGCGGCCCGTGACCCAGGAGACCCAGAGCGAGTCGGCGTCGGCGGAGGCGGCGAGCGCGATCTGCTCGGGCGCCGGGGGCTGCACGCGGGGCACGAGGCGCGGGTCCGTGAGCGGGACGTCATCGCTGCCCTGCCGCAGCGCGCGGTCGAACGCGCGCGTGGCCGGCGGGAACGGCCCATCCAGCGTCGTGGGGATGCCGCCGCACTCAACCAGAAGCGCGAAACATTGTACTAGCAACAGCAGTTGGAGGACTTGGATGCAATGCCAATGCCTGTGACTGCTGCCGCCGGCGGCCACGGTGCGGGTGGGCGTCGCCATGGCCGTGGCCAGCACCGGCACGCGCACGCTACTGATCTCGCGGCGGATTACCATACTAGTGCGTGCGGGCTGCGACTGGTGGGAGGTATTTGGAGCGGATATTTTAGTGGATATTCTCCATCGGAGTCCTTTGTTCATTTTTTTAATAACATGGGATACGAAAAGAAATTGCGAAACTGGAGCAAACGTGGCGGCAACGTATGTAGTGTACAAACTACCAGCCGTGGTTGCGACGCTGGATGATCATCACGAGTGAGTACAGAAAACGTACGTCAACGGTATCAGTCTACTACTCATCATCATGTAATGTGTTGGTTCCTCTAGATTTTGTCCTTTTCAGATAATTGTACGTGGCACATACGTCGTGGCAATAGCGCCTGGCCTTTTTTTTTTAGCTATCGCGATGAAAAATGAGTTATATAAAGACTGGACTAGCTAGTGAAAATATTCAGTGCAAACTTTATTCGGTGAAAACATGAAAATCCTAGGAGTACGTACTTATGTGTTTTCAAAGCATTGAAACCATACATATTGGTGGAACTACAGATATACCTTGTCACAAAAGTTGAGATGCTAGCTTTGTTTTGTAATAATTAATATACGCGAAAGGATCAAAATGCCCAAGAGAAAAGGTGAATTGGACCTCTCTAAAAATTTACGCAACCTATAAGCTCCAATTCAACCTCTTGTGTCTAAGTGTGTTCTAGAGAGCTACCGGATAAAAGTTTTGTAACCTAGTTCCAATCTTATTCTAGCAAGGCAATTATAGGAATGTAAATGCTCAAAGTAAATGCTAGAATGTAAAGGATGAGAGCAAGAAGAACGCGGTGATGTTTTGCCGATGTATCGGAGAGTCGCCACTCTCCACTAGTCCTCGTTGGAGCACCCGTGCAAGGGTCTTGCTCCCCCTAGGTCCATGCAAGGACCAAGTGCTCTCTACGGGCTGATTCTTTGATACTTCGTCGCGATGAATCGCCCAAACCGCTCACAAGCTTGACACGAGCCACCCACAAGAACTCCGGGCGGTCTTCGTGCCTCCAATCACCACCGAACCGTTTAGATGATGGCGATCACCAAGAGTAACAAGCAAAGAACTCTCACTTGACCCAAATAAGACTCTAGAGAGTGGTGATGCACACTTGAACTCTTGAAACTCACAAGAGAAGGATTCACTCAAGAAATCACTCAATTCTCAATCCTCTCTAGGCTCTTGCTTCTCTCTTGCACCACAAGGTGTTTCTTAGCTGATCAAATGGGCAAGAGGCCTCCCATGGACGAGGTGAAGGAGTATAAATACCCCCCATCAAGTCCAAGGGCCGGCCACCCAAATTCCTCATAAAACGGGAGCACCGGACGCGCTCAGTGTTGCACCGGACGCGCTCCGCAGAGCGTCCGGTGCTATATTAACGGCTAACTGTACTTCACCTGCCACACACTAGACGAACCCACAGAGGGTCTGGTGACTCACCTAGATCGCGTCCGGTGAGAAGGCAAACTTCAACCGTCCCTGGGTAAGGGACCGGACGCACCCCAATGGGTCTGGTGCGTGCGTCCGGTGCAGTGCCAAACTGCATACCTCTCTGGGTAAGGGACCGACGCACCCCGGCAAGTCCGGTGCTGTTGATGCAAAAGTGGATATGCAAACACAAAGGGCTAATACCCAATTTAAACGATGAGGCGTGCCAGCCAATTTGACCTAGTAATCGACGAAGGTGATAACTTGAACACTTTGATCCCGACAATAGCGATGCACCGAATATCACGGCCAAGAGGTATTCACGTGGAACTCGAGAATTCTTCGAGTATGATTCAATGAATCCTTAAGAACTCGTAGAAGAAAGAAAAAATATGCGAGTTGACGAAGTCGTCGAAAAGTAGATGAAATTCTAGATGTAAAAACTTGTGTATGGTATTGATTGATTGTCCTTCTTACATCGCTACTAGGCCTATATTTATACTCTATCCTAAAGAGTCACAAACGTATACGACTAGGATTTAATTCCAAACCAAACAAGACTCGTACATAAAACAAATTCTATCAATTATGGAAAGTAACAATCTATCTATTCTGGGTGATTAGCACATCACCATTGTCCTCCCAGCGACCCCCACGTCTTCCTTCACCATCCATCGGCATACTCTCCTTCATCGGCATCGGCAATCATCAACATCAGCCATCGGCACCGATCAGCAACCATCGCCAGACTTAGCCATATCTTTCTCCTGTTGCCTTGTCATCGGTATCATAGGCTATCGGTAATCTCCTTATTGGCCAAACACATCACCTCTCTGACTGCCGATTCAAGGTTCATTGACTATCCAGATTTGTGTCCAAAAACGATATCAACACATGCCCCCAATTTCAGAGTATGAAATCATTAATGCTCCAAAATTCACTCCCAACAAAGATGACCTTTCCACAATTATTTCCTTCTGGCAGCAATTAATTACCAAATCAAAACAACCTTAACCCAGATCTCCAGCAAATACCTCGAATCTCTCAACCACCCGAGTCAAATCTCACAAAAACATGCTCATCGGCCACCGTTCTGTTAGAGTTGATTGCCAATGGACCGACCAAAAGATCATGCACAGTGGAAAATCTCCTAAAATTGTGATTACTTGCTGTCAAATCACTTGTACAATCCCTTGATTATCATGCAAACAGTTACTGTATCCATCTGAACAACCTTGAATTTCACGAATACGGCAAAGAGATAAGTCAAAAATACTCCTGCTCACTTCAACCTATAAATACTCCCTTCCTCAGCACTCTTTCTCCACCTTGCCATCTTCCACTCCCAAAATTCATCTCCTGGCGGCGGCATTGGCGAAGAACTCAAGAACTCCGGCAGCAAAGAACCTTTCCGAGAGTCTTCAGGTCTTCGACTTCTTCTTCCTCTTTGGGAAGAAATTGCCGTCAACTTCACTTGCCCGAGGTCAATCCATTCCAGTCCTCTTTTTACTGTAATCCTTTACCTTTTTGCAAGTTTATTTACTTAGCATTTCCTCCCCCTTTTTCTTTCTGTTCTTTTGATCTTCAAACTTCAGGATTTGAGCGAGAAAATTGTCATACCTACTGAACAACCCCACCTCCAATGTCTTGGTCCTATGGGTGATCCAGATCCCACCGATCTGATTAATGCAGAAACCAATAGGATTCCTTTTAGAGCCGAGAATTTTTCTTTAGATCTGTGGAAGGACACTTTTCGATCCTGGCCAAGTCCCACCAAAGGATGGAAAGATTGGTTTCTACGAGTCAGTAAAACGAACAAAGTATACTAGGGTGAACGCAAAATAGACCACTGTGTTAGGCTTTCCATTGCCAATATGGAAAGGAATGAATCAATGTTGATAGCTGCTTCATATTTTTGGTCAGATACTTTTAGTGCCTTCATTTTTTTGCCATGGCCCAGCTCCCCCCATGCTTGCCGATGTGGCTATGCTTACTGGTCTGGACATTGCAACTGCCGATGATGGCCAGTTATTCGGCCACAAAGCCAAACATAAAGTAGAAACCCACAACATCGGCGGTTGGTCAGGATACATTCAGAAATATCAGTGAACGGGATCAGTTGGTCAGAGAGAGCATGCCATCTTTCTGAATATGTGGTTAGACAAATTCATTTTCTGTGGCCAATCGGTAGGACCAACCTCTATTTACTTATCGGCAGCAGAAAGATTAGCTGATGGCAACCGATTCCCCCTTGGCCGATATCTGCTAGGTTCTGTCTATCACCTTCTCCACCAAGTAGCTGAGAAACTTCTGCTAGGTGTACCCATCGGCAACCTAGGAGGTCATTGGTGGTTCATCAACATGTGGCTTAACGTCCATATACACAAACGCCTTCGGTTTGATTTCTTCACACAATAGTTCCCTCGAGACATCGCTGAGGATTATGAACTGGCAGATGATGAATCGGTAACACGCCCGCCCCATAACTATGGTGAAGCCGTCATAGTCCTTCCTGGTACTGGTACCAACGAGAACCAGATCGACCAATTTTTTCAAACATTGTACGACGGCCTGTCCAAAGATCAACGAGCCTGAATGCCCTATGAAGATCCAGAGTCCAGATTTCCACTCACTTTCCACCCTGCCGATGACGCTCTTAACAAGGATAATGATATGATGATGGCAATTATCACTCCAAGAGCAATCCCAGTGAATAACTTCGGCAGTGGAAAGAACACCAACACGACCTATGAGTTCTACAACCCATCGGCATTAGCTCGTCAATTGGCTTTCGGTTAGATGCCGATCAGACTCTGTTATGCCGATGTGGTGAAACCGAGAGAAGTAATAACTAGTGGACTCGAGTGGATTAGGATAGCTCACCTCCAGCCAGACACCGATACGACAGACATTGATCTATCGGCTTGGGTTCCAGCTCTCTTTATTACTCAGTCATACAAACGTTGGTGGGAAGAATGGAAGGAGCATCTGTTCAGGGTATCGGCTCACATGTACCGCAACATGATCAACCCCGAATACGAAGTCCCCGATGATGTTGTAAGTCCTTTTCCGATATTTCAATCCTTTTGTTAACTTTAACTTCATCGGTAACTTACCCCGTTTTACTTCAACAGGTTGATGACCCAGCACCGACGGCAAGTAGAAACGGGAGGCCGATTGATCTTCTTCCATTAGGCCGAATCTCCCTAATCGGTCACAACACGCCAAGTCTAGCAGCCTTGATGCACCGAAACATCCGCTTCAAGAAGACGACTACCAGACGGTCGAAAGTTTCTCCATCGGTAGCCGCTGCTACGCTGGCTCAAGCTTTCAAGGTAAGATTTTCAACTTTCGTTTCTATTATGTCGATTTCATCCTATACCGACATTATCCTTTCAGGGTACATCAGCTGCAACTGGAACGTCATCGGTAACTATGTCTTGCGCCAAACATTCTGTTCTTTCAAATTTTAATAATATTTTCTGCTTTTATATCTGACCTGTAGAACCTTGATTTTTGTGACAACAGACCAGCGCATCGGCAAAGACCAAGGGCACTCAATCATCGGGTGCCGATGCCCCCTAGCCCGGTCAGGCTCCTTCTAAGATAAAGGGTCCCAAGAGCACCAAGACCCAGCCAAAGCGACAGAAAACAGCACCATCCTCTCCGCCTCGTCCAGTATCCCCGATTCGAGTAACACCTCCTTCTCCACCTCATCTAGTGCCCCAGACACAAGAAGTAACTTCTCCTCAACCAGCACCCTAGACGCAAGCAGGTCCAGCCGATGTGTCTGGACAGATCACCGACCCAATCGATCTGGACACATCATCGGCTATTCCCTCTGAGCAAACAGTCGCCATTCCTCCTCAAGGTAAAGTACCAATCACAGAATCATTATCGATGATTTCTTTTATAAATACCATCGTCATCCTTGGTAACTTTCAGTTGAAGATATTCCATCAGTAGCTCCAGCCGATCAAACTATAGTACCAGCTGCATCTCCACACCAGAGATAGGAAATCGCCTTGAAACAAGTAAGTCATTCAATCTATTAGATTCATCATTACCAATGCTTAATTTTGGGTAACTTATCTTCTTCTTTTTCTAGGAGCAAGATTCTCCCGATAGCTTGTTCTCCTTTGCCATCGACATCTTTGATGACGAGGGTGAAGAGGCAAGCTCTTCAAAGATGCTTGGAATCACATCGACAGAAATCAAGTCCAAGCTGGAAGATTTACTAGCTCTGTTGCATCAAGACACAGCCCAGCTAGTGGATGATTCTAATCCAGCCATATTCGAGACACTTCGCGGTCAGATTCCAGCCGATGCTGAGGAGGCTCTTTTTCAAGCTGCCCACCTGGAAAGCCACCAACTTCCATATCAAAAGGCTACTTGCCGATAGAGCCGCATACACCCAACTCAAAGAGGAGATGCTACAAGTGAAGCGTGCTGCCGATGAGAAACATAAGGGCATCGACACTTTGCAATCCTCAGGCGATGAATTAAAACAGAAAATCTCTAGTCTATCGGCAAGAAGAGAAGTCCTACTAGTTGAACTTAAGCAAGTGGAGGAAGCTCTGACTCAAGCTCAACAGGAAGAAAGCCAACTGCCCGATGCACTCAAGATTCTTTAGCAAGAAAGAGATGTCCAAGATCGCAAGGTGCTGCAAATGAAGAAGAAGCTGAAGCCAGTGGAAGGCTCTGCCGATAAAGACACCCAAGAGATAGAGGAGGCCAACCAGATTCGTCTGCACACAATATCGGCCATCCAAATCTTGCTGAGTCTATAAACACTTCATCGGCGGCTTGTTTAATTTCCTTCTAAAAAAAACTTTAATCTTTTGGTTCAGCCGATAGGACTGTTATCGGCACTTAAACTTTTTATGCATGGCCCCAGATACACTTTGATATTTTGTCCAGCCAATAGGATTGTTATCGGCACTAAAACTTTTATGCATCAATCCAGATACTAGGGTAGTATCTCTTTAAATATTTTTCATTTAAGGCTCTGGGAAATTAAACTCCTTCGAGAGTTTCTAAAATATAAGCGTTGCTTGTAGCAGACCGATTTTGCGATAAGGACCTTCCATATTAGGAGACCACTTCCCAAATTTTGAACTTTTAGTCAAAATCGGTAGAATCAACTTCCACACCAACTCCCCATGTGCAAATTCCTTGGCTTTTACCTTTTTATCATACCACTTAGTCACTCTCTTTTTATTCTTCTCTATGCTAATTAAAGCTCTTAGCTGATGCCTTGCTAAATCATCCAACTCATCTTTCATTAAAGTAGCATAGTCATCGGTAGTTAACTGATCCTGAGAAAACTTTCGCCTAGTGCCAATTTTAATTTCCCAAGGCAGAACCGCATCATGTCCATACACCAATTGATAAGGTGACACTTTAGTTGAACCATGACACGCCATCTGATATGACCATAAAACTTCATTTAACAGAGTATGCCATTGTCTGGGATTTTCCTCGATTTTCTGCTTAATAAGCTTAATAATTCCTTTGTTAGAAGCTTCGGCCTGTCCATTGGCTTGAGCATAGTAAGGAGAAGAATTCAACACTTTAATTCCTATACCGATTGCAAATTCATCAAACTCTCCTGACGTAAACGTAGTACCCTGATCGGTAGTAATTGTTTGGGGAATGCCAAATCGGTAAACAATATGCTCCTTCACAAAATCAATCATGCTGGCTGATGTCACTTTCTTCAAAGGAATAGCCTCAACCTATTTAGTGAAATAATCAGTGGCAACAAGGATAAACTTATGCCCTTTACTCGATGGTGGCTAAATTTGACCGATGAGATCAATAGCCCAACCCTGGAATGGCCAAGGTTTGATAATAGGATTCATAGCCGATGCGGGTGCCCTTTGAATATTGCCAAACTTCTGACATCCTTGACACCCTTTGAAATATTTGAAATAATCCTCAAGTATAGTTGGCTAGTAATATCCATTCCTTCTAATCATCCACTTCATCTTAAAAGGTGATTGATGTGCTCCGCGTACTCCTTCATGAATTTCACCCATCAAGCTTTTGGATTCATCCTCACCTAAACATTTAAGCAAAACTCCATCTATTGTATGATAATATAATTCTTCTTCAAGGAGCACATACTTTGTAGCTTGGAACCTAACACGCCTCTCAACTTCTTTAGATGGATCTTTTAAATAATCAATAATTTCTTTTCTCCAATCATCAGTGCTGACTACCGATAATATTTCCAAGATGGGTGTTGACACTAGCTAACACCACTTAGATACTAGGTTGTCATCCCCAGCATGGTGCCAGAGTGTACAAAGGTATTTATAAATGTAAAGGCTCTCTAGAAAATAATCTATTCTATCCGCAA
>Ga0182004_10001259_pt1 | contig 18183 bp, 9 predicted proteins | sample Sormic07211540_1_FD_120479 | JGI IMG/M metagenome (GOLD analysis project Ga0182004, IMG submission 120479) | Endophyte microbial communities from Sorghum bicolor roots, Mead, Nebraska, USA - 072115-40_1 MetaG | ecosystem: Host-associated > Plants > Roots > Unclassified | place: USA: Nebraska...
GTGTCTCCAGGTGGATGGAGCGGGCCTCCCGGTTGCCAAGAAACTGAGACTGCACAGCAAGCCAAGCATGGCGGGCGGTGGAGCCTTGGGCGGAGATGATCTCTGCCAGGTCGTCAGTGAGGGTGGCGATGATTCAGGCCTTGACGACGCAATCCATCCGGTCCCAGTCAGGTGACATCGAGACTGGAGGCTCCTCGCGGACGTGATCCCGCAGGGAGAACTTGCCGAGGATCAGCAAGAACTGATCACACCACCGATTGAAGTTGCCGGAGTCGACGTCCAGAACAGTGGTGACGTGATTGCGGATGTTGTTGACAGCGACTGCCTGGGAGTGGAGTTGCAGCAGAGCCACGACTTCATGATGAAGCATGGCGGCACGAAGATCAGGGGAGGGCGCACCACCGGCTGGGGAAGGATCAGGGGGCCCCGTGGGTGCAGCGGCGGCCTCTGCGGCAGCGCGGGCGCGCTGGGCGGCCGCATCGCGTTCCTCGGCGGCAGCAGCGGCCTCTGCCTCGGCCTCCTGGGCGCGGGCGAGAGTGGCGTCGCGCGCGGCCAGGCGCTCGCGCTCCACGCGTTGGGCCTCGGCAGCGGCGGCGTTGGCCAGGTCGGCGGCCTGGCGCTTGGCTAGTACTTCCGCCTGAGCCTGGGAGGTAACAGAGGAGTGGGCATCTGCGGCCTTGGGGGAGGATGGAGGCGTCGCCATGGGGAGAAGGCGCGCGCGCAAGGGGGAAGAGGTGCGCAGCACGGCGAGAGCCGGCGCGCGGGCAGCGGAAGAGTAGGTCCTTGACCTAGGCGGCTGATACCATGAGAGCCAATAGGTCTCTGGATTAGTAGATTGATAATCAATGGTACATGGTACATGTATAGGCAAGGATGCCCTAAGGGTTTATAGAAACACCCGGATTACGGTGATCCTTGCTTTATCAATCTAACTTAACCACTAAGGCATTAGGCCCATAACAGCCCAAGGGCGCCTATTCTAACAAGTTTGGTTCTGGATCTGGAATATGAATACATTCAATAAATTACTGAAATTGACTGCTTACAGGGTTGACATAGCAGAGCTTCTTAGAAAGGGATGGGCAAAAGCTCCAGTTATGCTGGAGTGTGGTCTGAGGTGGAGGATAGAATAACTAAATTGTATGGAGCAGCTCGTCTAGCCTCCACCGTGCAATTCGTTCAGGTAACTACAATATTCTCTTTTTGTTTCCTTGCTGGCATTCTCTTTAATTGAAGTGCTTAACTATGACTTCTCTGCGACTCTGCCTGTTGAATTTGTTTCCATCTTTTCCTTTCCTGGTTGAGAACCTGCACATCAGATAACCATGCTGTTCTCCCTTTTGTAGTGGAAATTTGAGAACATTTTCATACGCAGAAATTTTAGTCCTTGGATGTCGCATATCCTGAATTTATTTGCATTGTAGGCCAAAGATTTACATGTAGATGGCTACAGCTTAAATTTATTCATTTAACATCACAGCAGACAGCACCTGACATAATTGCAATGTTACCTTCTGAATTAGATTTTTTTTTGCATGCTTTGTCTTGGATAGTGCTAATTGTTCATATTGTTCCTAGCTCAGTCTAGATAACATCCTTTCTGAAGAAATTGAAGATCATGATGTCTCTGATGCTAATGGGATGCCTCTTCCGTTCAAAAGATCTCTTGAAACATTGTTGGGGAGAGGGATACTTACTCGGATGACAAGATCTTGTGGACTCAGCTATAACATCCTGTAAAAAAGATGGGCACCATTATTGTTGACTGTCTGGGAAGAATATGCTTGTAGTCTTGGAAACTGCTCTATCATGAATTAAGAGGGAACAGCTTCAAGAGGCTGTTGATGTAGTGGCAAAACATGTGGTGGATACCACCTACTAGGTGTAAACATGAAAATCAATTCAAAAAAAGTATTTCGCCCGTTTCCAAAAAAAAAAAACATGGCACATCCATAGTGCATACAAACATTGCTCGCATGAAAAAGTTGAGATGCAAACTCAAACTAGAAAAACTCGTATGAAAATGACAAATACGAGGTTCATATGCACTAAAAGAGAAAGTGCCTGAATTTTGTCTTTTATTAGTGCACATGAACCTAAAATTTGTCATTTTTTGTACGATTTTTTCAAACACAAGTGTGAATTTTAACCTTTTCATGTAAGTCTATATTTGTATGCACCATGGATTGGCCAAGTTTCAAATTTTTTGAACAATGGAAATACATTTTTTAATTGGTTTCTATGTTTCCACCTAGTAGGTGGTTCGCAGTTCGCACCATATATTATGTCATGGTTTCGAGCATATATCAATATCAATAGTTCTTACCAATCTCCTGGATCCTAGACCTATACTGTGGGAAAAAATAGACATGGATTTGTTTTGTATCATAAAAATGTGAAGGTCCCGTTTGAATCTACCCAACTAACTATTAGATATGTTAGCTAGAAGAAATAAGCTAATATCTGATTGTTAGCAGGTGGTAGGTAAGGCATTAGCAGAGGATCTAGGTCTTCAACTAATATTTTAACTGTTAGTTATAGGGATCAAATGGGACCGAAGTTGTGGAGATGATTTGATGACATGGATCGCAGGGACTAGGGAGAGTTGACTTCACGTCTTGCGAAATTTGGTTCGTTCATTCATGGATAACGAGTAATAGTCCATCCGTATGTCAAGACGAAGCTAACATAGAATCCAATCGCCCTTTCTTAAAACAAAAACTAGAAATTGCAGCAGAAGCTTACAACTGACAGAAATCTGACAACAGCAGAACAGAAACTAGAGAGAGTACAGAGCGTCCGACTGATTGCACTGCGAATCCAGCAAGCTTGCAGACTGTTATGGAGATCCGAAAACAGAAAGTTCCATTTATTTCCTAAATGAATATATACGTGTCGAGAGGTTCAGCATATAAATGGTTTAACCATGATTCTCAGTGAAGTCTGTATTTCAAACAAACATGGACTCTGTTTTTTTTTACGTAGCAGGACTCCAGGAGCAAGGAACAGATCAATGCAGCAGCACAAGCAATGTTGCTTTGCAAAATCGTTCACCATATTTCCACGCAATGATTTCAGCGGTTTGTAAGTTCTGACACTGAAAGGCCAACTCAAAACGCTTCCGGTCAGTAGAAGACGTCAAATCCAACAACCAAATTCAGAAGAGTTGCTGGGCTTTCTGAACAAAAGAAGATAAACTGATTTCAATTTTCTTTTATCCAGAGTATTGGGCCTTCTGATTTCTGAAGAGATGAATTGCGAAGTTGTTGTCAGAAGTTCTACCCTCGTAGTCCTCTAAGGTGCTTCTGCATCAGCAGCTGGTGCATCTGCATCAACATCTGGGTACACTAGCGCTGCAGCACCTGAATTATCAAAGGAACAAGAAAAACACCATTTATAGTTAGGAACCATGTTATGTGTAGTATTTTGACACTTTCACTTTTGTCAACCAAAAAAAAATGAAGAAGGAGGCAGGCAATCAGTTACAAGATCAGCTCTACTCTGTATTGGCTAACTGAATTTTCTGAACTATAGATAATATCGTTGGAGCTAATGAATTCTCTGAAATAAAGATCAGAAGATCTGAGATTGTTTCCATTCAGTTGCTTCTGATCATCTGTAACATGTTTCCTACTAGTTATATCCAAACAAGTAAACCATTTTCTCACTCACAAATCTGCAATTGAGGATAGTACATACAGAAACTATAAAATTATTTTGCAGAAGTAGTTGGAGCATGTGAGCTATGGACAACAGTGTAGAAGTTACATTTTCTGTAGTCATCAGTATTGATTGCTGTGCATAGCAAATTTCAGAACTACTGTGAGTTTCGATGATCCAGTTGCAAAGTACGAATACCAACTTTACCGCACGGAATATTTGCAAATGTTCTCACCTGGGGAAAGCGAAACTACAAAGTTACTTCTCACCTGGTGAACCCTTGGTGAGGGCGACGATATTGATGGGGTGCACTTGAGAAGGCAGCAGGTCGATGACCAGAGGGGTTCGCCGCGCGTCGTGGCCGGCCTTCACGCACAACACGAAGTGGTTGGCATCCGTGTGGCCCTCAAGGAACGCCACCCGGGCCATCAGGCTGAACACCGACCGGCCGGAGAACATGAAGTTGTCCCAGTTGTGCTCGTCGACGTTCCCGTCGTCGTCCGCCAGCTCGTACCAGATCATCCACTCAAGGTCGCTGGCGGGCACGGCACGCCGGCGGAAGCGGAACAGGCCGCGCCGGGTTCCTACATTCTTTTCGCAATGAAAAACACTGGTGTTTAGGAAACTGCAGCAAAAATTTCACATGAGAAAGATTTTCAGACTTCATGGGACTGGGAGAGAGATTTTCAGACTTCAGAGAAAGACAGACATTGTTAAGTCTGGACTAGCAAAATTGAACTATGCATAAAAAGGGGAAAACAGCTCTAAATTATGATTCAGACATGCATCATCAGATACAAGTAAAGAACTGCAACGGCGATGTGCCAGACGGTAACATGAACTGAATTTCTCACGCTATCATGAATCTCATGCTTACAGGACACTTTGATCCGACACGGATCAACGACCGACAGACAGAGCAATCCTAATCGATTTTAATTAGTTTCTTGGATCAAACAGAGCGAAAGAAGTGGCGGTCGTTGCAAAAGTTGATCCCAAGAGATGAAGAGAAGGCAATAATCAGATGTTGCACAAATGGACGCAGACAGAAAGCATTCTGGGCTGGCGCTCCAAGTACCAAGTTTCACAAATCGAAAAAATTAGAGGTTCCAATTCCAAGAACCCTGCTCCGCCCAAATCAATTTGAGGAATGGGGGTTGCGAGCTCACCGGAGTTGCAACTGGAAGTCGAATGTCCGGCGGCGGCGCCGCTCTCGGGGGGATGGCCTGGACCGTCCAACGCATCATCGTGCTCCACGGGGCGGTGTCGTCGACGGTGACGCCTGTGTGCCAGCGGCGGTACCTGCCGTTGCCGCGGAGGTTGCGCTGCAAATCGTGGCGCACGATGATGTCGTCGCCGTCATCCCACGCCCTGATGACCCTCCACATGACGGCGCGCGGGTCGAAATAGTCGCGGTCGCTCTGGACGACGCGTCGGCCGCGGTGGCCGCGCGGCGGCGCCGCGTCGGGCGAGACCGCGAGGTAGCGGCCGTAGGCGGCGCCGTGGAGGAGGACGTAGGCGACACCCTCGTGCACGATCCGGTGCACCTGCCACGCCGCGTTCAGCGACGCGCGGCGAGGGCTCAGGGAGACGCCGACCCCGTCCTCGTCGGCGTAGAGGTACGTGCCGAGCTCGCGGCTCTGCAGCCGCACGTGCGTCCCGTCGGGGAAGAGGTCCATCGCCGGCGGCCTCCGCTCGCGGTGGTGCGGCGGAGAGCGCGTGGCGTTTGTTCGCTTCTTGCCGGTGATGCGGTGGGAGAGAGGAGGGAGAGGGAAGAGCAGCGCAGGTGTTCCGTTGCGGGACGGTTACGTTTGGGCTTGGCGGGGCAATTTGTAGGCGGCGGAGGGCGGACTGGACTGCCCAGCCAAGGTCGGCTGCGCTCGCTCCACATTCCGCTGACATGTGGGAGCCACCATCAGGCAGGGCCTGATATGACATGTGGGGGCCAAGGCCATGGACGCTGAAAACTCACCCAGGCTTCGTTCTTTTTGGGCTGAAACAGTATGAAATACGGCGTATTTCACCCGGATCAATTTGGTCAACTCTAAGTTAGGTCAAACAAAAAATGACCGTTTAGTTAAATACGGTCCGGAATGAAAACCGTTGATCCGAGCTTTTCTTTCTTTCTTTTATGGCTAGAATGAAAAAGGGCATTATATATGTGGAATAGAAACAGACCAGATTTGAGTGAACCAACAAAAATCACTTGATCCGGCCTAAGAATAAAAGAAGGCCCGTTTTTAATTAGAGACAACCGAATGAGGCCCTATTGAGTTCCCGCAACACCACTAATTATAAATTTCGGCGGCGCCTTACCTATAAAAATAAAATTCATGGAGGTCAAAGATATTCGAGATAAATTATAAACATCAGACAAATTTAATTAAGATTCGAATTGAATTTAACTAAAATTAAACAAAATACTCAGGATATGTCGGCGGATAAAGAAAACCATGTGCCCAAGAACACAAGGAGATAAAGATGGCCTTGCGCTGCAGGCCAACCACATCGTGCCCTGCTTACTTTCAAGCGACTTCACATATGGAATGGTTGGGCCCATAAGCCTGCCAAGCAAGAAATAGTAAGAGCCTCAAGTAAGAATTCTTAGCTCCATGAGCTATTCCAGTGATCTAATTCCGTAAACTCTAAAACTAAGATCCTCAGGCCTTGTTTAATTCCCAAAAATTTTGCAAAAAATTTCAGATTCTCCGTCACATCAAATCTTTAGACGTACGCATAAAGTATTAAATATAGATGAAAATAAAAACTAACTGCATAGTTTGGTCGAAATTGACGAGACGAATCTTTTGAGCCTAGTTAGTTCATAATTGGACAATATTTGTCAAATACAAATAAAAGTGCTATTATTCTTATTTTGCAAAATTTTTGGAAGTAAACAAGGCCTCATTAAGAGCCTGCTTAGATACTGTCCAAAATCTGCCCAGCCAAACCCACGACAGTCCCACAACTTTGGCGCACATTTGGTTTGAAACCCTTAAAATTGGCGCACCCAGAATCGGCGGTGGACACGAGATGTCCAAAATTTCGGCTGTCTTAGTTTGGCACCCAACCAAGTGCTATACCAAAATTCTTGTCAAGGTTTTGGCATGCCCTAGTTTTGGCAGGGAAAAATTTGGGTCCAAACCAAACATGCCCTAATTTAGAACCATTTAAATTACCTCCCTACCCGATAAACTAAAAATAGTTTTGAAGGCAGTTTCATCCTTTTTATGAAAAATCTAGTAATTATGTTTTTTAAAAATATGAAAAATGTCCCTAAGCTTCTAAAAATTTAGAGAAAAATCCTAAAGATGGACACGACTAACTCAAACAAAATATTTAGAACTCACAAAAGTATGTCTAGAAGTTTTCAAAAATGGGTTTAGATCTAGAAAATTAGAAGTACAAAAGAGATGGAATTTTTTTAAAACATTCTAATTGATTCTTAATGTGTTTTAAGAACTTTTCACAACAAAAAGAATGAGATGAAACCTACATAAATACAGAGCATGAATGCATTCATTATTAATGCTAGCAGCGGCAAATTTGTTGGGAAGAGCAAAATCGTCATTTCGATACGAACATAACAACAATTTCATAGTTATGTGACGACAATGGCAATTAGAGAACCAAAAAATGTCAAATGGCACATAGATGAAACAAAGAATTTTGATGGTACTGAGGGATACCATATGAATTCTAATGGCATTAAGAGAATCTAAAGAACTATATGTGGCAAAGACTAATCTGATCTAGAGGAGGTGGTCTATCAATAGTTGGTTCCATGAATTTTAGTGAAAAGATTTCATTCATAGTGTTTATACTAATTACTAGCTTTTGGAGATGAAGTGGTGGTAAATTAACACGTTCTGTATCAGAAACCAAATGGAAAAAAAAGTAAAGGCCAGTAAAGATGATTCACGATACTAGTCTCTCCATCCTAAAACATAAGGTATTTAAGTGATTATTTTTAGATAAAATATGGAGCTTAGTAAAACACCATCATACCTCTTGCTAATTAGGATGGAGAGAGTAGTTCAATTGTTATTTTCCTTAGTTGTTGGCTATCTATTTGGGTGGCCTCAAGTTTTTTTTTTCAATATTTCGTACCAAAAAAAGGCAAGAGAGAGGTGGTTGGGGGCCGAATAACTTGTATTTTGCTATAAATTTTGAACTCTAGATCCCTTATATTTTAGGATGGGAGAATATCTGCGATGGGTCTTGTCCTTTTGACATATGCATCATATCCTTATTTGGGTACCATATGGATCTTTTCAGCTTCTATCAAACCGAGAAATTGGATTGCACTTTTTTATTTTGACTTCAATTTTGATACATATAAGGTGTCACACAGCTAATGTAGTATAAATCGAAGCTACTATTTTATGTCTGACTTAGACCTATATGGATCAATCGAAATACCCTATGACTCCACCTTCATCATAAACTTCATATATCACATTCCATTTGTCATATTCATGGTTACACAGCGTAGCACCCGGTGGATCTTTTCATCTTTAGCTAGTGTGTATCATTTTACGATAATATAGTGTGGTATAGATTTCCTAGAAGAGGTAGCATAAAAGTCTTATTTTCTCAAAAGGATAACCTTAGAACCCCCTCCCTCTCTTCTAGGTTTGGAGAAGTGAAATTTTTAAAGAACACAAATCTAATATGGCGAGGAATTAAATTTCTTATGATAATCATTCACATCTTAAAGATATTTTAGTGCCCGATGATCTAACGATTTTTACACACAACCCTCGATCTTAGGGGTCACCAAAGTCATCTGATATGAGGAGTTCTGAAAAATTCGTTTTTTTTTTTAAAAAAAATGATTGCTCAAATCGTTCTGAAGTAGCCACTATTTCAGCAAAGCCAAGGATGTCTTATAGTATGGGTCTATCGTCTATATTATGCATTCCACTATGTCATCACTATGGTACAAGAATTCTCCTGACAGAATATATGGATCGAAAACTTTAAGGTAATTTAATCTGTTTAACCACCGACTACCGATCTGCTTACAACGATCGAGACATGGTTATACAACAAACTAGCAGCTGCCATGATCGAGAGCTGAGTAAACTATCAATATATATAATTGCGTGGATCACGTCCTGTATCACGATGGCGGTCCGCCGACGAGCTTGGTGATGGTGAGCGCGATGCTGCAGAGCTGGTCGACGTCGCGGTTGCGCGCCGTGAGGACGTTGCGGTGGTCCGGCACGCCCTGGCACCCCCGCTGGCACAGCTTCACCTCCGCCTGGCTCGCCACCACCAGCGCCTCACACTCGCTGTACGCCCCCGTGTCCACCGCCGACGTCGCGTCCGACAGCTGCTCCACCGCCGACTCGTACCTGCATGCACTCGACCGGGCGTGCTTGTCAGCTACGCAGGCACATATAGCACTCGAGGTCGTCGAGGAAGGCAGGCACAGAGCCACACACAGACACGACGCACTGACCTCTCGCCGCAGTCCTCGAGGCACTGCTGCAGCTGCGCCGTCTTGTTCTCGAGGCTGTCGTCGTCGTAGAAGCTGGAGAGGTAGGCCGCCGTCTCCGACGCGTTCCGCTGCGCCGCCTGGATGGCCAACCGGGCCAGCCCCGCCGTGTCGGCCGTCTTGGACGATGGGTCCGCGGACAGCGTCGCCACGCACAGGTCGTGGTGCCCCGCGGTCTGCTTGCACGCCTCTTCGAGCGAGAGCTTGCTCGACGACGGCGCGGCCGTAGGTGCCGCCGTGGGGTCTGCGGACGCCGCGGCGACGACGACGAGGACGGAGAGGATGACGACGCCGACGGCAGCGTAGGACATTTCCGAAGCCATATTTGGCCCGCTCTCTCTTGTCCTTTGGTAATTTGCTGCCTCAACCATTTTTTTGGGGGGGCCATAAGTGATTTCCGTATTATCTTGCTCGACTTGGCTAAATTAAGGTAGTGAGAAAGCTCATGTCTTGGCTAAATTAAGGACCAGTAGGTTCGTCGTGTTGGGTTGTGGTTGTGGCTGCTTGAATGAGGTAAACAGGTACTGCTGAGTGCTGACTTGTCATCTACCTGTGCTGCCAACACGGCGGAATCAAGTGTTCTTCTAGTTCTGCAGTTCTGGTGTCTGACCTCACAGAAAGCTTTGAACAGGATCTCTTTTTTATACCCCGCTTTTGTATTTAGACCTTATGGCCTTAACTCCGAGAACAAGTTTGGACGCTTTGAACAGGATCTAGCTCTTGTTGCTTAAAGGTCTGCTGGTACCGGTAGATGCATTCACTGGATAACCAGGAATGAAACTACCTAGAGCATGTCGATTTATATGCCTCTGATGTTGATCTTTTTAACGAGCGAGGCAGTAGGCATTGCCAGTCTATAGCGGTAATAAGCAAGTGCCTCGACGGCTCGACCTGAATCATATTTTCGTACCACTGTATTTCACACCAGTTGTCGAGAACAATAGCAGTGCCTCGACGGACATTGCAGACTACACATACAAGAGCGTAGTCTTGTTCTTTGGTATCACGCCCTTCATACCTGAACATTTGTGTGCTAAACCTACAGTCGCTAAAGTTCAGTCTGATAGTACAAGTTACGACTATAATACAGGAAAAACAGAACAGAAGCTCAGCTCACTGGTGGAACACCTTGGTCAGCTTCTGAGACAGGCTCAGGCTTCCTCGGCTGATACGGAGTGACTCGATCAATTTCTGGAATCTGGATCTCCATGGTCATGGTGCTGTCAACACTCTGCCTGCAGGTGCAGCTTGAGTGAACTCGTACAGTCATCGTACTTGGACCAACATTCTTGCTGCAGATTGGGCACACCTTTATTTCTGGACGCTTGTGCTGCCAAAGTCCGTAGATACCTTACCATGCAGCCTCTTATCAAGGGCCAGGTGAGCCTTGGCGAAGCCATCATTTGGCTGTGCTCGACGGTGTACTTTCTTCAGTAAGTTCCAGGCTTTTTACACTAGTGAAACCCCTGAAAAGCACACATGTCAATAGCAAAGCTCCAACAAAATTCTTGTGCAGCCATCATCATGCAATTCAGTCGCAAGTGGCAGAAGTTAAGGCTCTTACTCTCTAAGTATCAAATAGGCAAGTACGACTGTGTATATCTAAGGGCATAGCAAAAGCTATGCATCTAAAAAAGCCAAATCGTCTTATAATTTGGAATTGAGGGAGCAGCTCTTTGTTAAAGAGCACAAAGACCATCGAGCGTGGAACTGCACATGTTCATAATAGATCTAAATATTAACTCTAGTTCAGTCAATGCAAAGCAATACAAATCAGAAAACTACCAACAAACTATTTTGCAGATCCTTTATCACCAATCAGAATTAAGAGAACACTACCTAGTTTCGATCAACTTATTTCTGTCCAAGTTTACAGCAACATGTGCTTGATCCAGGTGAACAAAGAAATGGGGCATTGAAAATTTCAGGGAAATAGTATCAGTATATCTGCCTTTTGTTATTATAATATTTTCCATGAGCATAATTTTCCATGAGCATAATCAACCAAACAGCCACTTGCTCATTTTAGGTGGTGAAACCCAACCCTCATGTTCTATCATATCCTTCTAGTGTATGTGCAATGGTCCTTTAAGAGCATCTACGACTCTCACATGATGCTCACCTAAATTCCATCACATTTATTGTTTGTCCATATATACAGCAGGCTGCAACTCATGCGGACCACCAAGAATTAGGACATTGCAACAAGGATCAAAACTAAGAGAACAATACACATATTTTCCATCAGTTTGTTATCTGTGCACATTTAGATTGAATGCAATTCATGCAGAACACCGAGGATTAGGCATAAAATTTATGGATAAAAAAATATTAGAGGATCACACGTCATTGTCTATGCACCCAAACAAGATCACACGTCGTACAGATTAAGTTAAGACTTAAGAGCACACACTGGTACATATTTACTATTTGCAGGCTATAATTGTAGAACAGGTTGACAGGTTGATTAATCCAAAGTTCCACACTGCAGTTCATTTTAGCACTTCCAGAAAGAACGCTTCTGAAGGAGACATATTTTTGAAATCATACAAACCAAACCTAACTTGTCAAACTATTACCAATCCATATTTACAGCAAGACACAACTCATACATACAGCCTACCAGAGTCTTTTAGATGAACTCTAGGTCGGCTAAACAATTAGTCTATTTGTTTATGCACATTAGAAAAACAGATCAAGTTCACTTAATAAAACAACATTGCCATTGATCATACATGAATAACAAATGAAAAGTGTTGCTAATTGATAGTCACAGATCATGTGTTGGCGGTGCAATATGAGCCTACTATATACCAGTAAACGGAATACTTACACACGACAGGAAGGACTTGAAGGAGCTATGCTTGCGTTCTGATTAGTCAGACGCACGTGATCTTGTAGTCTTCACTTCTTGCCTATCAGGTGTGACCTGGGAAGTTCTTGATATATTTTTTTTCGGAAAACGCAGGAGATCTACGCATAATATATTAAGAAGAAAAAGGGTGCAAGAGCCCAACACACTTACAAAACTCAACCCAACTCAACGCACACCCACAAACAGCAAAACACAACAGACATTTTGCTCTCCTAAGCTGGCTAACAACGCGACCCGAAAAGACCTAAGCAACTAGACACCTCGGAGGCGAACAGATAAAAGGGAGAGTCCTCGAGCCCAGCTAAGGTCCACAGCCGGCGTTCCTCACCAGCCATGACTAAGGCCCCAGCAATACTTGGAGCCGCTCCATCAAAAACACACCGATTGCTATGGTTCCAAAGAATCCAAGCCCCTAGCATGAATAGGGAGTTGACCCCTTGCCTTAGAAGCTCAGGAATAGCACCATTAGCTCTGTCCCACCAGTCGAGGAAGGAGTTTTCAACAGGCTGTGGAGATAAGGCCTGTATACCAACCTGTCTAAGCAGATGGAACCAGAACTCCCTAGCAAAAACACAAAGATGATTGATAGTTTCCTCCTCTTGATCACACAGTGGACATCAACCTGGGCAGGGCAGCCCCCGGTGTGCAAGGCGATCAGCTGTCCAACATTTCTTGTGAGCTACTAACCACATGAAGAACCGACATTTCGGTGGTGCCCAGGTCTTCCAAATCAGTTCCCATGGTGTAAATGGGGTAGCTCCCAAGAAAAATCCCTCATATGCCGACTTGGCTGAGTATTGACCATTAGAGGAAAGCCTCCAAATATGTTTGTCCTCACTTTCTGGCTGTAAAACAGTAGCTGAAACTAAATCCCATAGATGTAAATAATCCATAATTACACCAACAGTTAGAGCCCCCTTTATATCTGCAATCCAAGCACGGTTAGTGAGTGCTTCCTTGACCATACGTTGCTTAGTCCGTCTTTTGGGGATGGCAGCAAATAAACAAGGAGCCAGCTCTTCTATACACCGACCATGCAGCCATCTATCAGTCCAGAAAAGGGTATGCTCACCATCTCCGACTTCCGAACTAACAGCCACCGCAAAGAAAGGCTCTGTTTTTTGCAGACATAACCATCGCATTCTTAATGCCCAGCCAATAGTTTTTAAGTCTGAGATCCCTAGTCCACCAAGTTCAGTTGGCCTGCAAACCTTTACCCAAGCAACCAGACAGTGTCCACCTCAGGTGTGACCTAGGAAGTTCTTGTAGACTCAGATTTTCTGTTTGCCTTATTAATATCCTTCTTCGACATCTTACTTACACACGACAGGGAGGACTTGAAGGAGCTATGCTTGCGCTTCTGATTAGTCTCAGTCTCTCAGATGCACGTGTTCTTGTAGTCTTCACTTCTCGCCTATCAGGTGTGACCTGGGAAGTTTTTGTAGACTTAGATTTTCTGTTTGCCTCAATAATATCCTTCTTCGACATCTCACTTACACACGACAGGGGGGACCTAAAGGAGCTACGCTTGCGCTTCTGATTAGTCTCAGACGCACATGTTCTTGTAGTCTTCACTTGTTGGCTATCAGGTGTAACCTGGGAAGTTCTTGATATATCAGGTGTGACCTGGGAAGTTTTTGTAGACTTAGATTTTCTGTTTGCCTTAATAATATCCTTCTTCGACATCTCACTTACACACGACAGGGAGGACTTGAAGCAGCTACGCTTGCGCTTCTGATTAGTCTCAGATGCACATGTTCTTGTAGTCTTCACTTCTTGCCTATCAGGTGTGACCTGGGAAATTCTTGATATATCAGGTGTGACCTGGCAAGTTCTTGTAGACTTAGATTTTCTGTTTGCCTTATGAATATCCTTCTTCGACATCTTACTAGTGTCTGATTGATCATCTTCATTTTTATCAGTTTGAAGACCTTTATCCTTGACCAAGGAGCGCATTTTTTGCAGCTCATCCTCAAGAATTGACATCCTCTCTTTGGCATTTGTCACCTCAACTTGTAGTCTAATGATTTCATCATCCTTCTTTTGGGATGCCACTTGCAGCCCATCTACATTCTGCAGAAGCTTTTGTGCTTGCTTCACCTCTATGTTCTTGCTCTTAATGGCCCCTCTGTAATCTTCTTCCATTGTCTTAAGCTGGTTACACACAAAATTCTTTTTCGCTTGTAATGCTGAAATTTCCTTGTCCTTCTCTGACCTCAGGATCTTGTAAGCTTTCTTTAGTTTCCTTACCTCTTCCCTAATATCTTTCCCACTTTTCTGGTGATCTGAATTGTCGGTACAAATCTCCATCTGACTTTCAAACTTCTTCAGTTTTTCCTGGCATTATGAGAGAAGGTGAAAAATCGGTGAGATGGACAATATGAAATCCACAATGGTCCAGGCAAACTAAACTCATGTATTTGTAACTACCTTTAGCTCAGTATTTTCAGCAGTCAAATTCAAAATACAACTTTTGAAGTCCTCCAAATCATTCTCAGCAAGTTCTGGTTTGAGCACACAAGGGAAGGTTTGACTTTAACTTCCAAAATAATAAGTTAGAATCTCAAAATGCAACATGGAGATGCAGTGAACAACTGAATATACAAGGTGCCAAACATATACTTTGTCTTCTAAACAGCTGTAAACCATATGGAAAATGCTGCAAATCCAACTGGTTCAACACAGCTGTAAAGCCCAATTACTCCCTCCATTCCTATTTATCTGGCATACGAGGCTATATACCAGATACCAAGGAGGCTATAGAGGCACGCACACTTATTTACTGCCGTGCTTCGCTGCGCCTAGAATACCATCATACCGCCGGCAGCTAAATCGTTTTTTATTCAGGTGGAGCAATCAGCAAGTGTCTAGAAGGGCACGGACATGAGAGTATACACTAGCTAGCGCAGCGGTTCAGCTGCATGCATGCAGCATGCGTCGCCGGAGTAATGATCATATACCTTGGTACTACCGCCCGCCAGGTATTGTGACCGATTTAAAAAACGCTCGTACGCCAGATAAATCGGATCGGAGGGAGTAGGTGGGAAAAATAACCAACATTCAAGTTCTTGATAAAGAAACTATTTTGTTGTACAAGTCTAGGCTGCTGTAAGATCCAAAAGTAAATAAAATAATGCACATGGCATAGTCAATAACATTTGGAATCTCAAACCGCAACGTGGAGATGTAGCTACCATAAGGTGCCAACTTCTAGTGTGGTGACTGTTTTACACCAATGTAATCTTAAGAAGTTAAGAGACAACTCTAAGCTACACAATACACAGCAGAAACAAATAGAGATGAAGCTTTTTCATTCTTATTCTATAGTAGCAGCAAAAGTAGGCTAAGGAAGGGCAGGTGCCCACGAAGGGCCATAGAAAGCATAATGAAATTGGCACAGATATGTACTATATACCTAAAGAGGACAAACTAACTTCAGTAATCGAGAGAGTGCAATCAGGCACAGAAAAGAACTAACTGTCACTACAAGAGAGCTCCTATCATAAAGAACGAATATGAAAGGGATATGAAATGGAACCCACGAAGCTAAGGCAATGTTTGGTTTCAGTATACAATGGCCGTGGCAGTAGCAGCCACGGTAGCAGCGAGAATCAATCAAGTATTTCAAACGCACACAAGTATCAAGATAACGATGAAACCCAAAGAGGAACAGTCGAAGCTTTGGTTCCTCTCCTTCCTTACCTGCGAGCTTCTGGTAGCAGTGAATCTGAAGCTCCTTGCCGCCAAGACACGCCGCCGTCTCAGCCTCAACGGCCCTCTTTCGGACCTCCTCGTGCTTACAGATCTGGAAGTAGAGATGGCGCAAAAAAAAAAGGAAAAAAAAGAAAGAAAACCTAGCGCGCGTCAGCGGCGGCGGAGAGCTGGCCTTCCCCGAATCCAATCGCAAAGAGAAACAACCCGCGGACAGGGACCCGAATCGTTCGTACCTGCTGGAGGCGGGCCTGGGAGATCTCCTCGCGCTCGCGGAGGCCGCTCTGCAGGAACTGGAGCTCGGTGATGAGGTGCTCGCGCTCGACGGAGAGCTCCTCGGCCTGCGCGTACGCCTGGCGCAGCATCTTCACGAGGCGGTCGTACGTGCGGCGCCACGCGGGCAGGTAGACCTGGGCCGGAGTGGGCGCGGGCGCCAGCGCCGGTGCCGGCACCAGCGCGCCGGCGTCGCCTCTGGCCATGGAATCCGCTAGAATCGGAGAGCAGAGGGAGGCGGGCGGAGCCGCGGAAGGGACGGCCGCCGCTTGGGGTTTCCTGTGGAGGTGCGGTTTGCGCCGCGAGGAGGAGAGCGGTGGCGGCGTGGAGCGGAGGGGAGATGACCGTTGGATGTGGGGGCCCGGGGACGAGGAATCGAGATCGGGTCGCTATTTTGGTGGGCCCCACCTGACAATCACGGAATTTGAACAGGAATGGGCCCGGTTTTGCCAGACAGCCAGGGAGCGGGGGACCGGGGGTCATAGGCTTCTTGGATTTGGATGACCTAATTTTTTACTTCTTAGCTCTTTTTTTGAAAAAATTTAGCTACGCCAAGTTCTTGACAGAAACTAGCAGCTACTCCAAAATTTTCCACACTGCTTTCTGAAAACACAAAACATTTCTTAGGCTTGTTTAAATCACCCCAAAATTCAAAACTTTTTCAAGATTCCACATCACATCGAATCTTACGGCACATGCATGAAGCACTAAATATAGACAAGAACAAAAACTAATTGCACAATTTGTCTGTAATTTACGAAACAAATCTTTTGAGCCTACTTATAGTCTATAGTTGGATAATAATTGTCAAATACAAACGAAAGTGCTACACTATCAAAAACTTTTCAGAACTAAACAATGTCTTAGCTTCCAAACACTGTTTTATGAATAATGTAATTCTTATTGCTAAGACATACTCCCTCCGCCCACAAAATAATATAATCTTCGCATTTCAAGAAACCAAATGCTTTCAAATTTAACCAAATTTATACAAGAAAAATACTAACATTTGTGATACAACATAGATATCATTAGATTCATTATGAAATATACTTTCATAATAAACTAATTTGGAGACATAAATATGAATACTATTTACTGTAAACTTAATTAAACTTTACCGTAGTTGCATTTTTTTATGGACAGAGTACTTATTCACAACAAGGCATTTAAAAATAGTAGGGATGCACTTACTCCTTTTCACTAGAGGAAAAGACAACTTTCATCAACCTCCCTTCCTTTGTTGTTTTTATACAGGCCAGGACTCAGGACCTTGTTTTATGTAAGAAACCACATAGAAAATGTACCTTAGGTGCCACCTTGAAAGACCAAACAACAGGAATGAACACGGGACAATATCCATACAATATACAATAATAACTCTGTAGATCACATTAGAAGAAAACTGCAAATTGCAGACTACAGGTACAAGAGCGTAGTCTTATTCCTTAGTGGTGCGCCCTTCATACCTGAACATTCTTGTGCTAATCATACAGGCGTGTGAACTAAATCTATAGTCTATAGTCACCAAAGTTCAGTCTAATAGTACAAGTTACGACAGTGTGAGCCAAGTACATTGCCTCAGCTATAGTACAGGAAAACAGATCAGAAGCTCAGCTCATTGGTGAACACCTTGGTCAGCTTCTGAGACGGGCTCAGGCTTCCGCCTCGGCTGATCCGGAGTGACTCGATTGATTTCTGGATCTCCATGGTCATGGCGCTGTCTACACTGCCTGCAGAGAGCCGCTTGTGTGCCTTTTGCAGGTGAAGCTTGAGCGAACTCGTACTTAGACCAACATTCTTGCTGCAGATTGGGCACACCTTCATTTCTGGCCGCTTGTGCTGCCAGTCCATAGATACCTTACCATGCAGCCTCTTATCAAGGGCCAGGAGAGCCTTGGCGAAGCCATCGTTTGGCTGTGCTCGACGGTGTACTTTCTTCAGTAAGTTCCAGGCTTTTGCGAGAGTGAAACCCCTGAAGAATACAGCTCTATCAGGGCACTCACAATGCAAGACTCTATCACAGAGTCCAAGACATTTAATTACATATTATTTATGGTATTTTGCTGATGTGGCAACATATTTATTGAAGAAAGAGGTAGAAAAAATAAGACTCCAAGTCTTATTTAGACTCCAAGTCCACATTGTTCGAGGTAATAAA